>OBLI01002020.1_pt1 | contig 18160 bp, 18 predicted proteins | sample 1519701 | NCBI WGS metagenome assembly OBLI01 (sample SAMEA3663005, study PRJEB22513) | pig gut metagenome | biome: pig gut; feature: pig-associated habitat; material: faeces | place: France | collected 2012 | reverse complement strand
AGATAGTCTGAAAGCTCTTTTTTTATTTATTTATAACGAACATTCTTTTCGGCAACTACAGGTTACTGATAAAAATATACTATATTTATCCTTGTACAGTATACGCATTAAGAAAAGAGAGAGACCAAAAGGCTTGGGGATGTAGCCTGACGAACTGTCTCGTAAGCTTTTTTGAGTTTTGAATATTATATTGTCAAAGACTTTTCTCTTGCTGGTAATGTGAAGTAAGTGTATAATTGTCATGAGAGAATATTCACGATAGTGGGGATTATAGGTTATCGATTTGATTGGAGGTGCTTTCTGTGATTTATCCTTATATTACGCTTGCTGATGGAACTGAAATTGTATATACTAACGTGTTTGAAGAAGATGGACTGCAAAAGGTTGAAGTTCATTTTGAGAGACCTACAGAGAACGGATTTGATACAGCTAGATGCCAACTCCCTAGCTATAAATGGATAATTAGGGATGGTTTTACTGATGAGGAAATGAAAATTTTTGATCAGTTCATGCATAGTAATGCTCATCTGTTCTACAAGTATGGTGCTAACGGAGGACTGAAGATTGCCTAAAATATTTACCATCAAGGGCTATATTGTCTACTTTTGGTCCAATGAAAATGATGAACCAATTCACGTGCATGTAGCCAAAGGAGCACCGCGGCCAAACGCAACGAAAATTTGGCTAACAAAGAGTGGTGGCTGCGTATTAGCAAAAAAACAGGATGATGTGGCCCAAAAGGATTTAAATGAGCTTATGGAAATTATCGCAGCACAGCATTTTCTGATTTGTTTGCAGTGGAAACAACACCATCGTGTGGATACTATTAAATTCTACTGCTGATTTCTTTAATACCTAGATGCTTACATTTTTTTAACAACAAAGAGATGTTTTGTAAACTTTTTGCCGCAAGTTTTTTATTGGTGTCATATTCGCTTAGAATGAGTCTCTTGAACCAGCAGTGTTGTAGGGCTTATCTTAGATGAATATGTGTAAATAATAGAATTTATTCATAATATATCTAAACCAGTTGAAAATATGGAAATAAAAGAGTGTTTAGAAGCAATGCAATGGAGCGGCGTGAGTTGCTAAATCGTTAGACGGTTTACCCCGTGCGTGGGTTCGAATCCCACCCACTCCGCCAACACAAAAAAGATGAGCTTTCGGAGATAATCTGAAAGCTCTTTTTTATTTGCATAATTGTCAAAGACTTTTCTCTTGCTGGAAAAAACAGATGAGTGTATAATTGAACTGAAAAGGTTGATACAAAATTCTATCAAGGACTATGATAGTTGGAAGTTTTAGGCTATCTATTTGATAGGAGGAGCTTTCTTTTGGAGGATGTTATGGCAGAAAGTAGGCAATGGCAATCTGAGCTTGAGGAATATATCAGGCAGGGTGAGCCAAGTGCAAAAGAGAAGAGTGTCGCCTGGAAGACAGCCATTGGATTACAACAAGTGGATGGCTTGAATACGTCGGCCTATTTGCTGGATACTGCCAAGGAGCACATTGAAGGTAAAATTAGCATTCATGAGGCTCAAAAGCGCATACATAATTACTATAAGGCGCAAAGCCAAAGAGCTAAACTAGAAGAGCGTACCGAGGAAGCAGATACTGTCGCTGCTAGAATTACGGAGCTATTAGGAGAAAAGACCTTTCAATTTTCACCGGCTTTTTGGCAAAGCATTCATAGGCGTCTTTTTGAGGGAATATTTGCCCACGCAGGCCAGTTCAGAGATTATAATATTACTAAAAATGAATGGGTTTTGAAGGGAAATACTGTTATCTACGCATCTGCTGATAGCATTGTGGACACCTTGGAATATGATTTTCGTGTGGAAAGGGAATATTCCTATGCAGGCAAAAATGCGCAAGAGCTGATAGCTCATTTAGCTAAATTTACGGCTGGTATTTGGCAGATACATCCCTTTAGGGAGGGGAACACGAGAGCAACTGCTGTGTTTATTATCAAATATCTGCAGACCTTTGGCTTTACTATAGATAATGATGCCTTTGAAAAGAATTCCTGGTATTTCCGTAATGCGCTGGTACGTGCAAATTATAATGATTTGCAGCATGGCGTGCATGAGACCACTTTATATTTGGAGCAATTTTTTAGCAATTTGCTATTAGGAACGGATTTTGAGCTAAAGAATAGAAAACTGCACTTAGATTGGCAAGAAGATGCTCCAAAGTGCCAAAATGAGGTCCAAAGTGCCAAGGGTGTTGCTCCAAAGTGCCAAAATGACACTTTAGAATTATCCATGGAAGAGTTGGCACTTTTAAAGGTCATTAAGAATAATCCTGCTATTACTCAAGCGGAATTAGTGGGCATAACTGGTCAATCATTACGTACCATAAAAAGACTTATGGCTGCTATGCAAGCTAAGGGCTGTATAGCTAGGCAGGGTGGCAAGCGTTTTGGCCGTTGGCAAATACTGTAAAGCTGAGCTTTCGGAGATAATCTGAAAGCTCTTTTTTGCTTTTTGATAACGAACGTTCTTTTCGGTATATTCACAGGAGTAATTAAAATATACTACATTTGTTGCTGTACAGTAGATAAAGAATTCGCTAAAAATACCACTTTATTTAGCTTGTGGGTACTATCTTGCAAGCTAAAAAAGGATTTTAAGCCTTTATATCGAATAGGAAAGCCAAGAGATTTTTATCAGGAGGCTTTTTAAATGGGCAAATATACATCCTTTTTAGGCAAAAAACTACCTGTGGCAGCGCTTGTGGCGGTTTTGCTAGGCTGTGGCAATGTGGCCGATGCTGCCGCGCGTGATAATTTTTACTGGCTGGGGCAAATCAACAAGGCTACAGCTGTTATTAATACCGAGGAGCATTTGCTGACGCCGGAGCAGGGGCAGCGCTTCGCCCGCGGCATCGAGGCAGTGCTGGAGCAGGGCGAAAAGCCCAATGGCGCTAGGCCCAATTTGGTCATCACCTTTGAGCCCTTGCTCATTAAGGCAGCCGGGCCCGAAATCACCAAGCTGCACGCAGGTCGCTCCAGTCAGGACATGCTCACCACCGTGAGCCTGGCCATGCAAAGGGAGCAGCTTTTGGAATTAGCAAGCGAGCTGAACGTCATGCAGCGCAGCTTAGTCGCTTTGGCTGAGAAGAACCAAAGCACTATTTTGCCCAATTATACCAATGGCGTGGCAGCGCAGCCTAATAGCTTAGCCCATTATTTATTAGCTTATAATGATGCATTTTCCAGGGATATGCAGCGTCTGCAGGCCTATTATGGGCGCATTAACCGCTCACCCATGGGCGCCTGCGTCCTAAATGGCACCGGCTGGCCCTTGAATCGTGATAAGATGGCGCAACTTTTGGGCTTTGATGGCATTGCCTATAATACCTATGACGCCGGGCAGGTGTTCCCGCAGGAGGCACCGCTGGAAATGGGTGGCATCGCGAGCAGCATTGCTATTCATATTGGCGGCTTTATCGAAGAGATTATGCAGCAATATGGCCAGCCGCGTCCTTGGATTCTGCTTAAGGAGGGCAACGGCAATACCTATGTATCCAGTGCTATGCCGCAAAAGCGCAATCCTGGCATCCTTAACAGGGCGCGCACCGACTGCTCTACGCTCTTGGGCATGGCCGTGGAGGGCACGTTTAGAGCACATAATATCCCTGCCGGCATGGCGGACGGGCGCTTGCGCGGCACCGATAAGCTCACGAAGCAGACCATCAGCGTGGTGAAGCAGTTCAATCGCATTCTCAATGCCTTGGAGGTGAAGCCGGAGCGCGCTTTGGAGGAGCTCAATCTGGACTGGACCTGCTCGCAGGAGATTGCCGATGTCTTGATGCGCAAATACGAGGTTCCCTTCCGCACGGGGCATCACTTTGCCTCGGAGATTGTGACCTACGCGCGTACTAATAACGTTACCCCTGCCACCTTTACTTATGAGGAAGCATCGAGAATTTATGCCAAACTAGCTGCGGAGGATGGCTCCCTGCCGCAAAGCCTACCCTTAACCCCGGCAGAGTTCCGTTCCTGCCTCGACCCTGTAGCTATCGTGCACAATAGAGCCGTTAGGGGCGGGCCCCAGCCTCAGGAGCTGCAGTTGATGCTGGGCATGGCGCAGAAGACGCTGGCCAAGCAGGAGCAGTGGCAGGCCAAGGCCAAGAGCAGAGTGGATGAGGCGGAAGCAAACTTAAACAAACGCTTTAAGGAATTAATGTAAAGGCTAAATAGAATAGCAGAAGCCCTCGGCGTGCATGCCGGGGGCTTGTCTTTCTCCTTCCATCTTTATTGCCACTATATATTGACAAACTTCGATATATTGTTTAAAATGATGGAGAGGTGATAAAAGTGACCCATAAAGAGGATGCAAAGCTATTTAAAGCATTGTCCGATGAAAACAGGTTGCAGATACTCTGCCAGCTAAGCAGAACAGAAAAATGTGCCTGCGTTTTATTGGATGCCTTAAAGATTTCCCAGCCAACTCTATCCCACCATATGCGGATTCTGGTGGAAGCTGGACTGGTAGTTGGTCGCAAGGAGGGGAAATGGATGCACTATTCCCTGAGTAAGGAGGCCCATGCGATGGTGCAGGCTGTTTTGAATACATATCTGACCACCATTTAGACGGGAAGCTCACTTTTTTACGCATTATACATCGATATATTTAAATCTATAAATAAAAGGAGTGTTATGATGTTCGATTTTCTAATGCAACAGGTGTTAGGTATGAAGTGGCTAAGCGAATTAGTTTGGCAGCTGCTTCTTCGATTTGGTGCGGATACAGGTTCACCCTTGTGGGGAAGCCTACATTTTTTCTTGTATGATACCATCAAAATCAGCATTTTACTAATTAGCTTGATTTTTCTCATCAGCTACATCCAGTCCTACTTCCCTCCTGCTAGAACTAGGAGAATTTTAACTGGCTTCACCGGGGTTAAGGGGGCCATTATCGCTGCTCTTTTAGGTACAGTTACTCCTTTTTGCTCCTGCTCCAGCATCCCTATTTTTATTGGCTTTACACGGGCAGGGCTACCCTTGGGCATGACCTTTTCCTTTCTCATCTCTTCTCCTATGGTGGATATAGCCTCCATGCTCATGCTGATGTCCTTTTTTGGTAGTGAATTCGCTATCGCGTATGTGGTTGTAGGCTTAGTTTTAGCCGTATCCGGTAGTCTATTAATAAATTCATTGGGAATGGAACGTTATTTAGCCCAATATAATGACCCTATCCGGGAATTTTATAGTGAGTCCGAATATTTTAATCAGCCCCAAAGAATAGATTATGCTGTTAATGATACGAAAATCATCGTGAAGAATGTGTTTCCTTATGTGCTAGTTGGTGTGGGAATTGGTGCCTTTTTGCATAATTGGGTGCCCCAGGAATGGATATTAGCTGTACTAGGTGATAAAAATGTTTGGGGTGTGCTGTTGGCTACCTTGGTTGGCGTGCCTATTTATGCCGATATTTTTGGTACTTTGCCAATAGCAGAGGCCTTATATTTGGCATCCGTCCCTGTTGGTACCATTTTGGCCCTGATGATGTCCATTACCACATTATCTTTGCCTTCCCTGATCATGCTCAGCAAGGTTATGACTCCCAGGCTTTTAGGGACTTTCATTGGTATTGTAGTGGGAGGAATCGTCTTTATCGGTTATTTCTTTAACATGATCTGGTAGTGAGCGGTGGAGTAGCGTTTACCACGTGGGTTGGTTCAAATCCCACCCACTCCGCTTATGCGTATATTTTGTAAGAAATAGGTAATAAATATGTAAAATCGTTAGCTAGGGGCTGGACAAACAAGCTCATATTGTTTATAATATGGTAACCGCTTGGGTGAGAATGATTTTATAAAGAAAGGAGTAGATGCTTATATGCACAAGAAAATGACCGCTCAGGACTGGTCTAAGCGACCGACTTTGCAGGAGCTCAATCGCGAGATTGTAAAGCGTTCCCTGAGAAAATAAAATAGGCAGATGGCTGGGCTACTCACGACGCCTAGTCTTTTTTTATGCCCTTTACAAGCAATACCGGTTTTCCGGAACCTTAGGCATATAAAAAACTTCGGCAGAAACAGCATTGCGATGTTGTTTTTGCCGAAGTTTTGCTTTCTTGCTATTTTATTTTCTGGCAATGTCGCCCACACCATTAAGAATGATGGAGGGCCTGTAAGAGAACACATTGATGTTTTCTACGGTGGAAACGCCGCTCAGCACCAGGGCCGTCATCAGGCCGCTTTCCATGCCGGCGACAATATCGGTATCCATGCGGTCGCCAATCATCACCGCATCAGCAGAATGCACATTGAGCATTTTCAGGCCGGTGCGCATCATCAGCGGATTGGGCTTGCCTACAAAATAAGGCGTTTTACCTGTAGCTAGGGAAATAGGTGCTACCAATGCCTGACAAGCTGGGATAATGCCCATTTCTGAGGGGCCGGTCATATCCGGATTAGTTCCCACAAGGCGCGCGCCCTTATTAATCAGCTGCACTGCCTTGATAATCATATTATAATTATAGGAATCGGTTTCGCCCACGACTACATAATCGGGATTAACATCATTCATGGTGATGCCCACATCGTAAAGCGCATTCACAAGGCCGGGCGCGCCAATAACATAGGCACTGCAGCCGGGGGCCTGCTCTGCAAGGAATTTGGCAGTGGCTAGAGCACTGGTATAAAAATGGCTTTCATCCACATCAAGGCCCATGCGTGACAGCTTTTGCCGCAGCTCGCGGGGACTGCGCTCGCTGGAATTGGTCAAAAAAAGAAAGGGTTTATCCTCTTTATACAGCCAATCTACAAACTCCTTTACACCGGGCAGGATGCAGTTGCCATGGTAGATAACACCATCCATATCGCTAATATAGCCCTGTTTGTTACGCAAAATCTCTAGTTGTTCTTCGTTTATCTTAAACATACTCTACCTCCTTATTCTCTTAGCTATATTATGCCCTTGACCTAATGTAACAAAAAGCAAAATGGCAATAATTAAGAACAATACTTACTTTTTAATCGTGCAGGGCCTCAGACCATCAAACTCATGAATGCTTAAGGTGCTACCTTTGGGAACAACAATGACGCTTGCATCATAATTGCCCGTGATGAGCTTTTCCAATACTTTGTAAGGGCCGGGCAAGGTTGTAAGCGTTCCGTCTAGAAGCTTTACTAAAGGCATTATATAAGCCTTAACCTCCTCTAGGTCATATGTGCCTGTGTCAATAATATAAAAATCGGTAAAGCCCTTGTATAGCTGCTTGAGGAAGGCTTCGGCCTCGGCCTGACCGCGCTCCTTAACCAGCTTTGCATAATCAATCGCAGAGTTCTTCATAAAGTTCATCCAGCTTTTGGTTATAAAAATGGCTCCATCGGGACGTTTGATGCCGGAGCCGGTCAACAGAACATCGATGCAGTCCATGGTGCGGGGAACGGCGATTTGGCAGGTGGTCGCCTTTAAATCGCAGGTAGCTTTGCCACAGCCGGAAACGCAGATAATAATCTCCTCTGCTTCCGTATTCTTATCAATAATGCCCTGAAATGTTGCGTGCATCTTCTGGGGATCGCTATGCAGCGCCACGTCCAAATAGTGCACTCTGCCTGCAAAGCCTGTTTTCTTTATAGTGTTTTCTAGCTCCTTTTGCAGTGTGATGCAAGAGTAAATTTCTCTTTTGCCCATAATATCAACTCCTAGTATGTGCTGTTTTTCATTATAGCACCCGTAAAATACAATAGCAATATAGCAATAAATAAGAAACCTTCGGCAAAAACAACAGCGTGATGCTGCTTCTGCCGAAGGTTTTTGTATTGCTTTAGTTATAGCTTTACCACAGCTTGCCAAAGTACTGCTTGGCGGCGTTCTTGGCTTGCTGCGCGATGCTTAAAAGCTTGGTGCGTTTTATTTTACCATTTCAGCGAGGCCGCCCTTGTCGTGCAGGCCTACAGCGGTTTTCACTAGCTTGCCGTCCTTAAATACAAGCAGGGTGGGAATGGACATGATGCCAAATTTTTCGGCCAGCTCAGGGTTTTCGTCCACGTTCACCTTGCCCACTTTAATTTCCGGATGCTCGCCAGCGAAGGCTTCCAAAATGGGAGCTTGCATGCGGCAGGGGCCACACCAGGTTGCCCAAAAATCGATTAAAACGGTGCCCTTTGCTTCCAAAACCTCGTTAACAAAATTGCCAGTAGTAATTTCTAATGCCATATAAAACACTCCTTTTTCTTGTTTACTTTTTGCTTAGTTTATTTTTATTGTCTTCTTATTGTTTGCGTAAAAATTTAATAGCTGCTAAGCCTGCGCGTGCACCATCGTGCACGGCCTTGGCCACCTGCTTGAGACCGCCTGTGCAGTCGCCAGCGGCAAAAAGGCCGGGGATATTAGTAGCGCCATCAGCATCCACCTTGATAAAGCGGCCATCCAATTGGGCGCCCAGCTTGCGCGCCATGTCGGTGCTATCGGCAGTGCCCAGCGCGATAAAGAGGCCGTTCACTGCTAGCTCGCTGCCATCGGCAAAGTGCACTGCCTCCAAACGCTGGTCACCTGTTACTGATGTAATAGGCGTCGTAATAGTGGCAAAGCCTGCGGCCTTAGCCGCGCTGTCGTCCTGACCGTTGGTCAGGACTGTAACCTCCGCGGCGATGTGCCGCAGGTAGTCGGCCTCGTGCAAAGCGAAGGGCCCGTGCCCCAGCACTGCCAGCTTTTTCTTGCGAAAGAAAAAGCCATCGCAGACTGCGCAGTAGCTAATGCCCTTGCCCTCCAGCTCCACCAGTCCCGGCAGATTGAGGGTGATGTTTTTGGTGCCAGTGGCCAAAATCAGCGCGGGCGCTGGCAAGGGCTCAGCGCTGCCCTTGAGCGTGAGCACGAAGCTGTCGTAATACTCCACTGCCAGCACTTCGTCTGTGATAATATCCACGCCTAAATCCTTGGCTTGCGCTAGGCCTGCGGCGTAAAGCTTGCTGCCGCTGGCAGCTATCCCATAAAAATTATCAATTTTGTGGGCACGGGCCAGCGCGCCGGGGCCGTTTTCCACAATGGCAACCTTAAAATTGGCGCGTGCCAAATATAAGGCGGCAGAAACGCCGGCGGGCCCGCCGCCGATGATAATGACGTTGTAGTTTTCCATATTAAAGACTCCTTTTGACGATTATGGACAAGGGAGAAAGTACCAGAGACAAGGAAGGGCGACGACGGCGTATGCGAAATACTCCTAGGAGCCCTGACGCAGGATATGGTGCTTTATCGCTTGTCCTCTAGAGCATTCTCAAAGTACACACTTGTAGATGGGAAGGCGCAGCTCACGCCAACCTCCTCCAAAATCCCCATAATGCGCAAATTAATCTCCTGCAAAACATCAAGATACTCCCGCTGATTGCCGGTGCGGGCATAGCAGGTGATGCGCACATCAAGGCTGCTGTCGTTATAATTAACAAAATGCACACGAATATCGTCGTGATACAAGCGCTCGTTGCTGCCCAAATACTCCTTAAGCTTGGCAATAAGCTCCTCTAACTGCGCTGCTGTGCTGCTATAGGTAAGCCCCAGGGTGAAGTCAATGCGGCGCTTTTCGCGCAGCGTAAAATTGGTGATGGGCGTATTGCTTAAAAGCGAGTTAGGCACATAAACCAGCTCTTGGGGGAAGGTGCGGATACAGGTGCTACGGAAGGAAATTTTTTCGACCACGCCCTCCACGCCATTAGCCAAAATCCAATCGCCAATCTTAAAGGGCTTGTCCAGCACGATAATCAAGCTGCCAAACACGTTGGCCAGCGCATCCTTAGCTGCGAAGGCCACGGCCACGGAGCCAATACTCAAGGACGCAATAAAGCCACTGATATCGTAATCCCATTCACGCGCTATAGTTACAAAGCACAGGATAACAATAATAAGGCGCAGCACGGTGGAGCAAATATTGGATAAGGAATCCTCCGGGCGAATGCCGGCTTTTTCTAAAACATCAAGCATGATGCCATGCGTGGTGTCGCTCACATTGTAGCAGCCCCAAAAGAAGCATAGCACGATGGTGCTCCGCATAATCCTGTCTAAAAAGGATGTCCAATAGTTGGTGTCGAGTGGTGCTGCATTCAAGGCCGCATAAAAGGCCGCCACATATAAAAAGGCGTTGATAGGATGCTCAAAGGCGGCAATTAAATCCTCACCATTTTTAAAGGAAATTACATTGGTGAGGCGACGCAAGAGACGCAGTAAAAAATGCTTATAAACGTAACGCAAAAAGGTGAAAAAGCAGAAGGCACCAAGAGCGGGGAGCCAGGGCTTAAGGGTTAACAAAGCTTCATTCATGATGATGCCTCCTTTCATAGATTGATTTCCTTATTTATTGTAGCATTTTCCTGTGCAATAAACAATGATTTTACATTTTTTTCGAAATCTCGTGACATAAATTTAGACAAGTGTTTACTGAGTTGTGGTATAATAGCTCTAGTAATTATTGGGAGGGATAAGATGGAATTTTTAGTTGAAAGAACAATTGTGGGCTTATTGGCCATTATTTGTCCCTTGCTGACTATATTTGATTTGCCAGGTAACAGCATCCTGCTGCTGACAGGTTTTGGTATGGCCTTTTTTGATGAGAATATGTATTTTAATGGGCGTCTGCTTTCGGCCATGGTTTTGGTTTATCTTTTGGGCGAGGCGTGGGAGTTTTGTGTATCGCTTTTTGGCATCAAAAAAGAAAAGGTTTCTTGGTTCGCCGTGTTTTTAATTGGCTTGGGTGGCTTTGGGGGAACCTTGGCAGGCACCACCGTTTTTCCTATTTTGGGTTCCATTCTTGGCGGTGTTTTGGGCGCCGGTGCTACAGCCTTTTTATATGAGCTGGCCCGCACAGGGCTGCAAAGGAATGCAGCTCATTTGGCGTGGGAGGCTGCTAAAATGCGTTTTTTAGCAGTGCTTGGCAAAATTTGCGCTGGTATTGCGCTGGCCATGCTGTTAATTCAACAGGTATTTTTTTAATTTTATTATATTTATGAGGTGAAAAAATGGAATTTACTTTTGCACACAATAATTTTAACGTTCTTGATTTGGATAAAAGCTTGAAGTTTTATGAAGAGGCTTTGGGCTTAAAGGAAGCACGCCGCAAGGTGGCTGCGGATGGCAGCTTTATTTTGGTTTATTTAACCGATGGCAAAACTCCGCATCAGCTGGAGCTAACCTGGCTGCGCGACCGCAAGGAGCCTTATAATTTGGGCGAAAATGAATTCCATTTGGCCTTTGTTGTGGATGATTATGAGGCTGCGCATGCTAAGCATAAGGAAATGGGCTGCATTTGCTACGAAAATCCCGCGATGGGCATTTACTTTATTATCGATCCGGACAATTATTGGCTGGAGATTTTACCGAAAAAATAAGGTGCATTATAAAGCAACATCTGCTTCGTCAGGGCTCCTAGGAGTAGCAAAGGAGAGTTATTATGGATTTGAAAAATTTCGTTGTCATGGCCAGCGGCAAAATGCGCCAATGTGCTTATGATAAATTGAATAGTGAAGTGCATTTGCTGGGCTGGCAGCAGGGCGGACGCATGCCCAAGGAGCAGTTTGATGCGTGGCTGGCCGAGGCGGAGGCACTGTTTTCCACGGGCAATATTCGCATTGATGAAAAGCTGTTAGCGAAGGCACCGAAGCTGAAGGTTATCGCTCAAGCCAGTGTGGGCTACGATAATATCGATATCGCTGCCTGCGCAGCACGTGGCATTCCTGTGGGCAATACGCCGGGCGTTTTGGTGGACGCGGTGGCCGATTTGGCCTATGGTCTCGTTATCGACAGTGCGCGCCAAATTGTGAAGGCACATGCGCATGTGAAGAGCGGGGCCTGGGGCGAGCGCAAGCCCTTTGGCCTGACCACCGATTTGGCAGGCAAAACACTGGGCATTATTGGCATGGGCGATATTGGCAGTGCGATTGCCAAGCGTGCGCAGGCCAGCTCCATGCAGGTTGTTTATCATAATCGCCATCAGCGCAGCGATGATGCTAAGCTGGGCGTAAAATATGTAAGCCAGGATGAGCTTTTGGCTAGCGCAGATTTTATTTTGCTAGCTGTAACGCTGAATCCTTCGACCAAGCATTTAATCAACGCCGAGACTATTGCGAAGATGAAGCAGGGCGTGCGTATTATTAATATCAGCCGCGGCGCTGTGGTGGATACCGAGGCCTTGTGTGATGCTTTGGAGAGTGGCAAGGTGGCGTATGCGGCCATGGATGTGACCGACCCCGAGCCGCTGCCGGGTGAGCACAGGCTGCTGAGCCTGCCCAATGTGACGGTAACGCCGCACATGGCGAGCGCTACTACGGAAACACGCGATGCGATGGCGCTGTTAACAGTGGATAATATTTTGGCGGGACTGGCGGACGAGCCGCTGCCTGCCGAGGTAAAAGTAAAATAAAAAGGCCACCCTCTTTTGTTGGCAGCGCTGCTACGGCAAGAGAGGGTGAGTTATTATCTGTGAGGGATGATGTGCCATGAAAGCAAGACTATGCCTGCATGGTGTGGATGTGAAGCATCAGGCCCAGCTTTTGGGCTTGGTGAAGAAGGAGTTAAAGGAATATAAGGTTACCTACAAGGTAAAGGAGAAGTATTTTCCGGATAATGATATGTATAAATGCCGGGTAGCTCGCTTTATGCCTCAAAATGAGGAGGAGTGGTTGCGCGTTTATTGCGCCTGGGGCGTGCTGCTGGTTAGTGATAAGCTTATTAATGTGGCGGATATTATTATCGAATACGAGGCCGGAACCTTGGCCGAAGCACGTGTGCAGGGTATAGTAAGGAGCATTTTAGAGAGTAAGCTGCATTTTGTTTTGGATGAGCACGATTTGGCACGACGTATTGATTTGCTGCGGGGACGCTATTTTTTAGATAAGCTGCCAGATTATGACGAGAAGACGGCTATGACGGCTCTGCGCTGCCATATTCCGTGGCATTTATATGTGATTAATAAGCTGTGGGAGCAGCTGCTGTTAGCGGGTGGCGGACAGCGCCAGCTGTGGCGTCAGCTGAGAGTAAAGCTGCGGCGTTTGCGCTCGGTGTTGGCTTTAGTCAAGCCATTATTTCCCAAGGCTGCTGATTGGCAAAGAACGCTGAAGGCGCAGGCTACGGCTTTGTCGGGAGTGCGCGAATATGATGTGCTTTTGCAAACCTGTGCGCGCCTGAGGAGCGCTCAAGATAGGGAGGCTAAAGCTGCTTGGGTGTTGCAGCAGCAGGATGCGGAGCCAGTTGCGCAAAGCACGATGCTGCCCGTGGCTGCTGTGCCCAATTTGCAGCGCTTGCTTGAGGGCTTGCGCCAGCAGGCACAGGTGCGTGCGTTGCAGCAGCTTAAGCTTAACCAGCTGACTTATGAGCTTACTCAGCTGTATATGGCTGTTTATAGCTGGGCTGGGGCGCCGTGCTGCTTAAGCTTGCGCGAGTTTTTTGTGCAGCGCTTGGGCAAGTGGGCGCGCAAGCTGCAGGAGCTGCCGCAGCTACAGCCTGATGTGCAGGATATGGAGCAGCTGCACCGCATGCGCATTAGGCTAAAGCGTTTTCGTTATGCGCTGCAGAGTGTGCCGGAGCTTGGGGCTGCATCCCAGCTGTTGCGCAGCCTGAAGTATTTGCAGGATTTGCTAGGGGTTGTGCATGATGATTATGTGAACGAGCAGTATTTGGTGCAGCTGGTGGCGGCGTATCCTGAGCTGCCGGAGCTGCGTTATGAGGTGGCGCTTTTGCGTGGGTATGAGCAGGCGAAGGCGGACGGCGCGCTGGAGCAGCTTTCTGCGCAGTGGCAGGAGTTCGAACGGCTGCTTGGTGAGTGGCTGGAAGAGCTGGAATAACGTATGAAATATGTAATATGTTTAGATGTTATCGCTCAAAGGTATACCTGTGAAGTGCTCCGGTCTGGGAATGCTTGATACAATGTCCACATAGAGCGCTTAATCCGTTAAGAGAAAAGCCTCCGAGAGCGTGATGAGGCGCTTCGCGGACATGCGAGCCTGTCCGTGGCAATCGTACTTCGATTATTCATTGCAATGCTATCGTTGTCGCATTCTTGCCTCCGCTACTTCTCAGGTATACGCTTTTCGCTTGCGAAGTGTTGATAAAAAAATAGAAATTCGCAATTAGCAATCAACGCTCACTGTGACTTTTTACGCGAATATTCGTGGGGAACAATAAGAACTCTGCGGGGTACTATTTGTGTGCAGAACAATTTACTGTCTTCAACCCTTGAGTCCATTGTTCCATCCACTCATTCGCTAAAAGTCACAATGTTCGCTTGCTGATTTGCTAATTGCTCAATTTCCTTATTCAATCATCTGTAAACATTGGCTAGTACGGAAAAGTGGCTCTCACACCGCGAAGCGACCATATGGCAAAGCATTTTTTTGCTAAGCTTTTTTTGTGCGAGCAAAAAAAGCGTGGCGGTCCAGCATGCAATGCTGGTGGGTTTCTTGGCACTTCTTTGCCCATACAAAGAAGTGCATATGATATGAAAAGAAAAGCTAACGTATGGTTTTACTCACACGTTAGCTTTATTATTTATATGCCGTTAAATATTGCAGTCCTCAAGTAGCTTCTTCGCATCAATATATTGCGCGATGCCGGCGGCAACCTTTTTGGACTCCTTCATGGCGAGGACAACGGTGGCAGGGCCGTGCACTACGTCGCCGCTGCTAAAAACGCCGGCGCGAGTGGTCATGCCATAGGGGCGCTCGCGGGTAATAACAAAGCCGCGCTCGTCCACTTGGATGCCCTTAGTGGTGGATATAATGCGCGCTGCCGGCTTTTGGCCTACGGCCAAAATTACGCAATCGCAGGGCAGCACTTCTTGTCCACCCTCGGCCACAAATTTTCCCTCGTCAGTTTTCACGATGTTTTGCACTAAGAGGCCAGCCAAGGTCGTTTCGTCCGCCTCGGTGGATTGGCGGCGCACCTTGTTCACTGCACGCATTTGCTTCTTATTGAAGTACGCAATGGGCTGGCTCAAAAACTTAAACTGTACGCCCTCTGCTACAGCTGCTTCGTATTCGGAGGGGAAGGCGCTAACTTCGGCATCAGTTTTGTGGTACACGATAGTCACGTTCTTGGCGCCGCGGCGCACTGCCGTACGGGCTGCATCCATGGCCACATTGCCTGCGCCAACAACGATAACGTTGTCGCCAGTGTGGAGCAGGGTTTCGCTGGCATCAAGCTTGCCCTCATTGGCCAAAACCACCATACGCAAGAAATAGGTGGCAGTCAAAATGCCGCTCAGCTCCTTGCCGGGAATGTCCAAGGTGCGGGGCAGGGAGGTGCCAGTACCCATGAAAATCGCATCATAGCCTTGCGCGAATAAATCGTCCACAGTGAAGTCCACGCCGGCCAATTGGTTGGTCTTAATTTCTACACCGATATGCTGCAGCTCGGTTATTTCCCGGCGCACCACGTCCTTTTGCAGGCGGAACTCGGGAATACCAAAGAGCAAAACGCCGCCGGGCTCGCTTTGGGCTTCAAAAATGGTCACATCAAAATCCATCTTAGCCAAGTCGCCTGCTACAGTCAGGCCAGCAGGGCCGCTGCCGATAACGGCCACCTTGCCGCGCAGCTTGCTAGAGGGATGGGCGGGCTTTAAATCGTTCTTGTGTGCAAAATCGGCAATAAACATTTCCAAGCTGCCGATTTCGAGACCACATTTCTTTTTCGTCAAAACACAATGGGCCTCGCATTGGCGCTCATGGGGGCACACGCGGCCACAAATAGCGGGCAGATTGCTGCGCTCGGAAATGATTTCGTAGGCCATGCCAATATTACCCTCGCTCAAAGCGCGGATAAAGCCGGGAATATTATTCTCAATGGGGCAGCCTGTGCGGCACATGGGCCGAGCACAATTCAAACAACGACGGGATTCCTGAATGGCTTCGACGGTGGTCATTACTCTGCTCATAATCTTACCTCTTTAAAACACTCAAATTATTTTTGCTGCAGCTGTTGCTCCTGCTGCAATTGCTGTTGTCTTTGGGTTGCATGAATCAGCTGCTCCAGCTCCTTTAAGCGGCCGTTAATTTCTTCCATATGCTTGGCGAGGAGCTCTTCGTAATCAGCAACCGGGTCGGGCAGTTTATCATGGTTCAAGTCAATCATGCTTTCTTCATCAGCAGCGTTAACTCTCACGCCATCACGCGTTACGATACGGCCGGGAACGCCAACAACTACGGAGTTGGGGGGAACTTCCTTCAGCACCACGCTGCCGCTGCCGATTTTGGAATTGTCGCCCACCTTGAAGGAGCCCAAAACCTTGGCGCCGCTGGAAACAACCACGTTATTGCCAATGGTGGGATGGCGCTTGCCCTTTTCCTTGCCAGTACCGCCCAAGGTTACGCCCTGATAGAGTGTAACATTGCAGCCTAATTCAGCAGTTTCGCCAATAACAAGGCCCATGCCGTGGTCGATAAAGAGACCGGGGCCCAGTTTAGCACCGGGATGGATATCGATGCCGGTTAAAAAGCGAGAAAAGGTGTTGATGAGGCGGGGGAAAACTACCCAGCCCTTTAAATAAAAATGGTGAGCTATGCGATGGAGCCAAATTGCATGCAGGCCCGGATAACAGAGTGCTGCCTCCAGTCTTGTTTTTGCAGCGGGGTCGCGCAGCATGATAGAATCAATGTCTTTTTTTATCTGAGCAAACATGTCAAGACTCCTTTCTTTTAGTATATAAGCATAACATGTGAATGCTATCTTTATATGATACCATAGTCGGTGCAAGAGGTAAATAAAAAAATGCAATCATTGGTGAAAATCTAGTAAAATACTAGAGAAGAATTTGACAATTTTGTGCTCTGTGCTATAATGAAAACAAATATACTAGAAAATCTTTACTTTTATTAGGGTAATATGTACAAGATATGAGGAGGAAATTTGTAAATGGATAAAGAATTGTTAAAACAGCAGGTGTGCGCTGCAATTGACGCATCCGCTGCTAAGATTAAGGCGATTGCCGATGGTATTGCCGATGAGCCGGAGCTGGGCTTTAAGGAGGTTAAGACCTCTGCTAAGGTAGCAGCCTTTATGCGTGAATTGGGTTTGGAAACCCAGACGGGCCTTGCCATTAACGGCGTCAAAGGCCGTGCTCATGGCGGTAAGCCAGGTCCCACCGCTGCTGTTTTAGGCGAGCTGGACGCTGTGGGCTGTCCCGAAAGCGCCAAGGCCGACCCGCTGACCGGTGCTGCGCATGCTTGCGGTCACAATTTGCAAATCGCCACGATGCTGGGCGCTGCCTGCGGCATTATGAAGTCCGGCGTGCTCAAGGAGCTGGCCGGTGATGTAGTTTTCTTTGGCGTGCCTGCTGAAGAATATATCGAGATTGAATATCGCAAAAAGCTGCTGGAGGCTGGCAAGCTGCATTTCTTGAGCGGCAAGGGCCAGCTGATTTACGAAGGTGCTTTCGACGATATTGATATGGCAATGCAAATGCATGCGGATAAAAATATGCCCCGTCCCACCGTTTCTATCGGCGATAGCTCCAATGGCTTTGTGGGCAAGACCGTGCGCTATATTGGCAAAACTGCGCATGCTGCCGATGCGCCGCACGAGGGCATCAACGCTTTGAATGCAGCTATGCTGGGCCTGATGGGCATTAACGCGCTGCGCGAAACCTTCCGCGAGCAGGATGTGGTGCGCGTGCATCCCATCATCACTAAGGGCGGCGACTTCGTCAACTCCGTGCCGGCGGATGTACGCATGGAGCTGTATGTGCGTGCTAAAACGATGCAGGCCATCGACAGCACTCACAGCCGTGTGGATGCAGCCTTGAAGGCTGGTGGCGACGCTATCGGCGCTGAGACGCAGATTGTTACCCTGCCCGGTATGATGCCCTTGAACTGCAACCATCGCATGAATGAGCTGATGGTAGAAAACTCCCGCAAGGCTTATCCTAGTGTGGATATTAAGGATGCAGGTCATTTTAGCGCTTCTACTGATATGGGCGATGTGTCCCATCTGATGCCAGTTATTCATCCTTTCATCGGCGGCACCGACGGCCTTTTGCACACCGGTGGCTTCCATGTGGTGGATTTTGAAGCAGCAGTGCTGCTGCCGGCCAAGGCTTTCGCTATGATGCTGGTGGATCTCTTGGTGGATGATGCTAAGGAGGCTAAGAGTATTTTGGCAGACTTTAAGCCCATTCTTACTAAAGAAGAGTATATTGCTAAGATGGAGAGCTATTTCGGCTAAGTTTGG
>OBLI01002019.1_pt1 | contig 18162 bp, 23 predicted proteins | sample 1519701 | NCBI WGS metagenome assembly OBLI01 (sample SAMEA3663005, study PRJEB22513) | pig gut metagenome | biome: pig gut; feature: pig-associated habitat; material: faeces | place: France | collected 2012 | reverse complement strand
TTTGTGGTGATTTCTGTTAATTTGTACTTGACAAGAGGTCATTACATATCAGTTAGGGTTACTCATTGCAAATGGAAATTTGTTTATGCAAGTGCAAGCGATTATGAGTAAGTGATGAAAACTTGTTAAAAAAGATGTTTCATATCTTGAATTCTGCTTTTGTATTTACTACAATAAAGAAAAAGCAGATAGGAGATGTTTATTATGGCTAATAAAGTAATTGTATAAAGAGCACCAACAGATTATGAAGCAGGTGTGGTCGATATAAATTCAATTTATGGAGTTGATTGGGATAATGTTTCAGGCGGAGTACATAAAAGACAGGCAGGATATTCTCTATATGGTTACATTTCCTATTCTGTGGCTAAAGAGATTGGTATAGCCTGTTCCGGAGAGCACGATTTTGGAGATAATGATGCTAAAATCTGTATTCCTGCCAGTGTAAATAAAGGAGAGTATAAAGAAGGATACAAGGAACTACTGAAAATGGCACCCCCAAAACCTCAGAGCCAGTTAAGCCAGAGCAGACCTGCAGGGCAGGGACCTTGTACGAAAAAGATACTCCATATTTTGAGTGAAAGTGGAGAGCAGGAACGGGGGAATCTGAGAATGACCATTAAAGAGTTAGGGTATAAGACTACAACATTTTCCAATGCGATTAAGAGTCTGCTGAAGCAAAAGAAGATTATAACAGAAGGCTCATCATCTTCTATCCACCAGATCATTAAATTGAACAAGGGGGAGTAGAAAGTATCAAATTTTAATTGCATACTATAACCATGATAAGCATAAACCAGGGCAGAACCTCACATGAGGTTCTGCTCTTTCATTTTGTCAGGAAGGAGTGTTTAGTGGATGGGAGATATTCTTATTGCAATTCTGGAGGCTGTAATCGCTATTGCGGATAAGACAGGTAAAGACGACAGGCGGAGAACCTAAAAGACAGTGTAAAATGAGCTGAACAAAAAATGATGAAGTTTAAGGAGGAATGAAAGATGGCAGCTTTAGTGGAAACAATGTATGCAACAAGGGAGAAACCGTGGCACGGGCTTGGCACGGTTGTGAAGGAGGCACCGGCGTCAGAGGAGGCTCTGCGTCTTGCAGGGCTGGACTGGAACGTGATTCAGGAACCAATCTATACCCCGTTCCGGGAGAAGATTGATGGATTTAAGGCAAATGTGAGGGATTCGGACCGGAAGGTGCTTGGTGTTGTAAGCGACCGGTATAAGGTCGTGCAGAACGTGGAGGCGTTCAGCTTTACCGATGAACTTCTGGGGCAGGGGGTGCGTTATGAAACGGCAGGCTCATTATCCGGCGGAAAAAGGGTATGGCTTCTGGCAAGGCTTCCGAGAGAATATATCATTGCCGGGGAGCGGATCAGCCCGTATCTGGTGTTTTCCAATACCCATGACGGAAGTGGTTCCGTCAAGGTGGCAGTCACACCGATACGTGTTGTATGCAACAATACCTTAAACCTTGCACTTTCCACGGCACAGAGAAGTTTCAGTATGATCCATACCGGAAATATTGGAGACAAGATTCAGGAGGCAAAGGACACACTTTTCATGGCGGAAAGCTACATGGACCAGCTTGGCAGTGAGTTTGAGACACTCCGGAGACAGAAGCTGACGGACAGGCAGGTGCAGGAGTATATTGATATCCTGCTTCCAATGGAGAAGAATCCGACAAAGATGCAGGAGAAGAACGTCATTCGTCTCAGGAATGAACTTGGCAGGCGTTATTATGATGCACCGGACCTGCAGGATGTTGGTAAAAATGCGTACCGCTTTATCAATGCAGTATCCGATTTTGCCACGCACGCGGATCCACTGCGGAAAACGGCAAATTATAATGAGAATCTTTTCAGCAGGACCGTTGACGGCAATCCGCTGATCGACAGGGCATACCAGATTGTGAAAGCAGCGGCATAAAAAGTTCAGGCGGGTGTCATAACGGCACCTGCTTTTTTAATGGTTTAAGATGAGATGGAGGTATGTAAGATGAAGGTAGTTGTAAAGACAGGAAATTTGACAAGGGATGAATGGCTCAGATACCGGACAAAAGGAATCGGCGGCTCCGATGTTTCCATTATCGCCGGGATCAATCCATTTAAATCCGTGCACCAGTTATGGCTGGAAAAGACCGGACAGGCGGAACCGGAAGAGGGTAACAGCGAATATACCCATTTCGGAACGATCTTGGAGCCGGTTGTCCGGAAGGAATTTATGGAGCGGACGGGAATCAAGGTCAGACAGAAGCACATGCTCCTGCAGAGTGATGAGTACCCGTTTATGCTGGCAGATCTGGACGGGGTGATCCGTGAGAACGGAAAACTGTGTATTTTTGAGGCAAAGACCGCATCGGCATACAAGCAGGAGGTCTGGGAGGAAGGCGTGCCTGCCCCGTACATCCTGCAGGTGCAGCATTACATGGCAGTGACAGGAGCGGAAAAGACATACATCGCGGCGATTGTTGGCGGAAACCATTTCTTCTACCATGTGGTAGAGCGGGACGAGGAAATGATCGCAAAGATTATTGTGATGGAAAAATATTTCTGGGAGCATCATGTTCTGGCGGGGGCAGAGCCTGTACCGGATGGCTCAGAGGCTACCACCAGGTATTTTAACGAGAAATTCAGTATTTCCAATGGAAAGACCATCGAGCTTCCGGAAGAAGTGCTTCCGGTCTGTGAAGAATATGAAAGCCTCACAAAACAGATCAGGGAACTGGAGACGGCAAAGAATGCGGCGGCAAACCAGCTGAAAAGCTATCTGGGAGAGGCGGAATCAGGAACAGTGGGGGACAGAAAAATCACGTGGAAATCCATAAACAAGAGCAGCCTGGATACAAAACGGTTGAAGACAGAACAGCCGCAGATTTATACGGACTATCTGACACAGAGCAGTTACCGTCGCTTGTCTGTTGCGTAGGGAGGACAGGATGAACAGGATATTTTTGATGGGAAGGCTGACAAAGGATCCTGAGATCCGGTACAGTCGGGGTGACAACCCGATTGCGATTGCCAGATATTCGCTGGCAGTGGACAAGAGACAAAAACGGGAAGACGGCATTAAGGCGGATTTTTTTCAGGTGGTTGCTTTTGACCGACTCGCTGATTTTGCGGCAAAATATCTTCGCAAGGGGGTAAAGATTGTGCTGACCGGACATGTGCAGACAGGGACCTATGAGAATAAGGAAGGTGTACGGATGCCTTTCTTTGAAGTGGTGGCGGAACAGCAGGAGTTTGCGGAAAGCAGAAATGCCGGACAGAAAGAAAACGGAGAAGCAAAAGACGGGGACAGTTATCCGGACGAAGGAGGATTCCTTCAGGTTCCGGATGACCTGGATGATCTCCCGTTTGATTAGAATGGGAAAAAGGAAAATGCCTTGAATAAAAATGAGTAGAAAAGGAGTGTGACGCACATGGAAAAGAATATGATCCGGCTGCTCCGGGCAGATGAAATCGAGTGCCGTATCGGGATGATCAATGAAAAAGGACTGTCGCTCCTGTTATATAAGGACGCGAGAGTGGACATGAAGATTCTGGATGAAGTCTACGGACAATTTAACTGGCAGAGAAAGCATGAGGTCATTGGCGGGAATCTGTACTGTACGGTCAGCATCTGGGATGATGAAAAGCAGCAGTGGATCTCCAAGATGGACGTCGGGACCAAGAGCAACACGGAGCAGGAAAAGGGGGAGGCATCGGATTCCTTTAAGCGGGCCTGTTTTTCCCATGGAATCGGGAGGGAACTTTACACGGCACCGTTTATCTGGATCAGTGCGGATAAGACGAACATCCAAAGGAAAAACGAAAGGTATGTGACCTACGACAAGTTCAGGGTTACGGATATTGCCTACAATGACAATCGTGAGATCACCGGGCTTTCCATTGTGAATCAGGATGGCAGGGCTGTATACAGCCTGACAGAAAAGAGAGCAGGAAAAGCAGGGAGTTCCAAACCTGAAAGAAAGCAGACAGAGCTTCCGGGAGTTGATAAACAGGAAAAAATGAAGAAGGACACTGGGGACAATCATGCGGCAGAGATCAATAAGGAACTTGAAAGGACCGGTGTGGCACTGGATGCGGTTTTGCAGCGTTACGGGGTAAAAAGCCTGCAGGAAATGGATGAAAGCACGTACCGCAGGGCAATAAGCAGCCTGAAACGGACAAAGCCAAAGGCTGCCTGACCGGGGATGATGTGCGGAAAAATTCTCTGGCTGGAAAGGAAGGGCAGGAATACCTATTAAAATAAGGAACGTGAAGGAGCCGGAGGCTGGTTTGCCTCCGGCAGAATTTTGGCTGAAAGGATGAAAAGATGATGACATTTCAGAAATTTACAGAAGAAGTGATGGAGATGATGAAGGGAATCGCCGGGGACCGGTATGAGATCCAGAAGGAGGAAAAACTCAAAAACAACGGTGTCAGGCAGACCGGGATCACTGCAGTGAGGCAGGGAGAGCACGTATTCCCCATTGTATATCTGGAACCTTATTATAATGATTACCTGTATGGGGAAGGCACGGTATGTGAAACGGTAGAGGAACTGTGCAAGATCCTTGAAGAACATATGGGAAAATCCCTGCAGTCACTCCGTATCAACGACCTGCGTGAATGGGAGACCACAAAGGACAGGGTGTCTGCAAAGCTTGTCAATGCAGAGATGAACCGGGAACTGCTGGAGCAGGTCCCCCACCGAATCGTCATGGATCTGGCAGAAATCTATTTCGTAAAGGTTGGCAGATGCGGGCAGGAGGGATTCGGAACCATTCTGGTACGGAATGAGCAGGAACAGGCATGGGGCGTGGATGAGAATATCCTGCATGAAACCGCCATAAAGAATTTAATGGAAGAGAGCGGAGAGTTTGTGAGCATGGCAGAAATCATGAAAGAGGTGGGAAAGTCTGGTCGGGACCCGGAAATGGACGATCCGGAAATGTATGTGCTGACCAATCAAAGCAGGTTATACGGTGCTGCGGAGCTTCTGGATGGGAATATGCTTAAACGTATTGCGGAGCAGCTGCAGGGAGATTACATGATCCTCCCCAGCAGTGTGCATGAGCTTATCGTTCTTAAGGATACCGATCGTCCGCACAATGAGCTGGCGGATATGGTAAAGGAGATCAACAGCACCTGCCTTGCGCCCGATGAGGTACTCTCCAACCATGTGTACCGGTATGACAGGAACACAAGGGAGGTAAGCATTGCCGCCTAGCTGAAACTGCCATTGGGCAGGGAAGGGAGGTGGTGGTTTGCTCATAGAGATTATCGTAAACATATTTTGCACAAAAAGAAGTAAAGGAGGTGTCCAAAATGAACACAGAAAAGAAGGACGTGATTCTGGAAAAGCTGCGGAATATCGGAAGCATCGCGGAAATCCTGATGCTCTGCTTCGATGGAAACAGTGAGGATCCGGAAAGCAGGGCATGTGCAAACTGTCTGAACCTGATCAGCGAACAGGTGGAAGACATCAAAGAGATGATCCTGCAGTAATGAAAAGAACCGGGAGGGCAGTGCTCTTCCGGTTTACTTTACGAAATGTCCATTTGGGATTCTTTTTCAGTTATCTGCTTCTGGTTTACCAGTTCACGGAGAGCCGCAATTAGGACATCAAGCTCGCTGTCGGTACACTCGTCTATAAGAAGGTCCAGTTCATTTTTTCTTTTGGCATGCTCGTTGGTCCCATCAGTCAGGAGCAGGGCATCCAGAGAAAAATGGAGCACGGAAGCCAGGGCAAACAGAACTTCGATAGATGGTTTTCGGTGCTCGCTTTCGAGGTGTTTCAGGTGTGTCGGTGTGATCTGTACCAGCTCGGCAAGCTGTTCCTGTGTCAGTTTGTTGTCAATCCGTGCCTGACGGATGGTATTTCCTAATAATCCCTGTTTCATAAGTCTCTTTAAGCTCCTTTTTGAATAGCATAAAGATAGTTTACCCAGTTGAAAATAAACTATGAGAGATGTATAATATCTCTAAAAGAGAACTATGAAAGGAGGAAACAGTTATGGCATCTTATATTGTAAAGTGTCCGTATTGTCATAGTACAAGAAGTGTAACACAGAATAGTATTGTAACTTGTCCAAGCTGTGGTGCGACATTACATATTGACAACAATGGCAATATTAAAAAATCTAAACCTGGGAAATAGTGATAAACGAACAGGCGGATGTCTAAAAGGCGGTGGGCAATAATTACGATGGAGAAAAAGATAAATGATTTTACTATATATTTTTGGATTAATGGTATATATTGCTCTTCCCTTCCCTTTGCAAATTCTGTTGCTGATAATAAATACAGTAACTCCAGATCCTATTCCGTTCATTGATGAAATAATTATGTACGGCGGAGCGTTCAAGAAGATGATGTCATTTCTGGATGTGATTTCCTTTTTTGAGGAGCATGAGATTCTTGCGTTTATAGTCAAATGCCTGGTTGTAGCATTGATAGTATTTATAGTTTACCGGTTAATAGTATATGTGATGTAAATTAAAGATGCTGGTAAGGGCATCTGTTCTCAATAAGGAGAAGGTGAGATTTTTGAGCACAAAAATAAAGAAAATAGAGTACATGTGTAGGTATTGTGGTAAAAAAGAAATAAGAACAAACTTACAAGGACATCCGATGCCCGGAACGTGTCCAAGAAAAACTGGGAATAAGCCCCATTCTTGGATAAGAAATCGTGAAATGCAATAGGTGATCAAATATGGATTATTATGAGATATTGCAAATTTCTCCTGATGCATCAGATGTTGTGGTTAAAGCTGCATATAAAGCTCTTGTTAAAAAATTTCATCCAGATAATGGAAATTTGGGCGATGCTGAAAAACTAAAGATACTTAATGAAGCATATTCATTATTGAGTAATCCTGATAGACGCAAAGAATATGATGATTCTTTGCGTAAAAGAGAAAATTTAAAAGTAAATAAAGAAAAATGTTCGTACCAAGATAAAACAGAGTCATTTTATGAAAATGATGGTGATAGAGATACGGATTATGAAGATACTGAGGAACCAATGCCATCAGGAAAGTTTAGAAGTGTTGTTCACTCATTTGTTCAAGGGGTTTCTCGTGAAATGCAGCGTAATAGGCAGATCGAAGAAAATGCATATTACGATGGCTTAAGCTTGGATGATTACGATTTAGTTCGTTCTTATAGAAATAATTATGGGTTAAAAAGAAATGGGTATGCGAGAGTTCTTGAGGAACGTGGCTTTTTAGAGAGGGGAGATGATGGGCGATTAATTCCAACAGACAAATTTAAGTATTATTGGTAGAACAAGGAGGATGCATATGGGTTTTCTAGATAAACTGGCAGATGGAATAAAGAATTTTGATTATGAGGGTGCTGCAGATACGATGCGGAGAGAAGTAGAGAGAAAGCAGGCATCAATTGAGAAGAAGGGGCATGAAATGTTCCGGCAAAAAGCACGTAATGCGACGGATGAAGAATTAAGATATAATTTGCAGAATGCGATCGATAATGAGAATTACATTATGGAAGAAGAAATAAAAAAAGAGATGGATCGTAGAGGATTATATTATTAGTGAGGTTAAATATAAACTGTAATTTGGAATAAAAAGTTATTGTGAGTCCACTGTTATGGGTACATTTTAGATAAAAATGGAAGGAGATGTCAATATGGGTGTAGATTGGAATAAAGTGGCGAGTACGGGAAAAAAGATTGCAAAAGGTGCATGTGGATATATGGAGGGACAGGCAAGAAACTTGTCTCGTAATCGCAATTTATCAGAAGAACAAAGAGAAGCTTATAGATCAATGGCAGAAAGTTTTGGAGAGACGAAAGACAGGCTCTCGGATTCGAATCATGATGATTATGATACTGACAGTGATTTTGATGATTACAATTATTAGTGTGGAGGTGACTAAATGGGATATTATGAGAATAGTTTTAATGATACAGAATCAGTTTCTGAATTATCAGACAGTGCTTTAATTCGTGCAACTAAAGTTGGGAGTATCGCAAGGAGAGCGGCTGCTGTAGAAGAAGCTCAAAATAGAGGCTTAGTAAATCCAGATACAGGCGAACCATATTAGAAATGAAAGGAAGGAATTCAAATGAAATAGATTTTAAAAAAGACGTTATGTCTGGTAATGGCGTTGACAATGATTTTCGCATGTACTCAGGTTCAATCGGTACAAGCAAAAACCTATACAAAAACGGAGATGAATAAAAAGATTAAGGAATGTAAAAAGGAAATAGCATCTCTGCAGAAAAAACTTGATAAGGAAAATAAAAAGTTAAAAGAACAGAAAAAGGGAACCAAGTCGATTTATTATGGAGATGTTTGGTGTACTAATCCATATATTATAAAGGATGGAATAACGGGTAATTTATATTGGATCACTAATCCGGAGAAGATGAATACAATTCTTTCGTTAGGAATTGGAGCGGTAAAGCCAACAGGAAAGTACAAAACGTATAATGGTTATACATGCGCTGTTGCAAAAGCAGTTACCTTAACTGCAAATCCGACTAAATATAAAGAGAAGATTTCTGCTTTAAAAGAAAAAATGGAAATGTATACGGATGCTACGAAAGCTCATATAGTGTTTGATAAAAGCAAGGAAAATACATATACTACAGAAGGAAAAACGTATACAATAAAATGGTGTTTATTGCAAAAGTAAAATACAGAAAGTTGCAGCCCCCTTTTGTAGGTAATTGCAGAATCAACGGATGGGGTAAATGTAGGTTTTGATTTGCCGCATCCGTTGATTTTACAGGGGTTTGGGGGTGTAGCCCCCAAGGTCTATTTTGCAACAACCTACATACATAGCATTTTGCAACAACCTACATTTTACCTCTGCAAAAAACAATAAAATGGGATTGGAATGACTATGGAGTATACAAATATAATACAGTAAAGTTTACTTCAAGTGATTCTAAAGTATTAAAAATTGTGGATAGTAAGAAGTGTAAAGTTAAGGCATTGAAAGCTGGAACTGTAACAATAACAGCCATTGCATCTTGCAGCCAGAAGAAAACAAAACTAAAGGTTGTGGTACAACCTAAAAAGGAATTTGCTGTCATAAAAGAAATGGAATTTCTCGGAGGTGGGGATTCTGAGAATTTGGCAGAAGGCAATGGATTGGCAATAGGGTTAACTCCTGATACCTACGATGCTAGGTTTAAAGAGGGAGAGTTGAAAATTTATAGTGATAATGAAGATGTGTTAAGTATAGGGAACATATTTTTACCAGATACAAATGATTTCTGTTCGTTTAGTCTTGATTTACATAGTGAGGGAGTCGCAAATGTGTGCGCAGAGACACAAGAAGGAGTTTTCATTTCTCTTCCAATAAAAGTGTATTTGGACTCTGATGGTAATTTATGTGCAACCTCTATAATCGATTAGATAATATGTCTAGAAAAGCAGCGAATGCATCCTTATCTGCTCATGTATAATTCGGATTTATTATATTAAAATTCCAAAATTACAGTACTGAATTTAATGTAATCAAATCTGTACCAAAAGTGCCTTGAAATACAGGCACTTTTCTTATGCAATAACAGTAGCAAAATTAACGAACGTCAGATTTGTGAGAAAGGAGGCAGAAATGGAACCGAAAATATATGGTTACGCTCGGATCAGTCGGCCGCAGCAGTCCATTGACCGGCAGATCAGAAACATCAAATCAGCATATCCGGATGCTGTAATTGTACAAGAGGCATACACCGGCACAAGATTGGATCGTCCGGAGTGGCAGAAATTATATAGAAAATTGAATATAGGTGACATGGTTGTGTTTGATTCGGTATCGAGAATGAGCAGAAACGCCGAGGAGGGATTTGAACTGTATGAGGAATTGTTTCAAAAGGGGATATCTCTTACATTCTTAAAGGAGCCGCATATTAATACCGATACATACAAAAAAGCAATGGCAAATCAGATTACAATGACGGGGGAAAAGGTTGACCTGATTCTTGAGGGTATCAACCGGTATCTTATGGAACTTGCCAGGGAGCAAATTCGGATTGCTTTTGAACAGGCAGAAAAGGAGGTTCAGGATCTGCACCAGAGAACAAAGGAAGGGATTGAGACAGCAAGACTTCATGGAAAACAGATTGGACAGAAACCGGGGAGTAAGCTAAAGATAAAGAAGGAAGCTCCTGCAAAAGCAAAGATTTTGAAATATAGCAAGGATTTCGGAGGACCACTTGCAGATCCGGAGTGCATGCAGCTTGCGGGGGTGAGTAGGAACACCTATTATAAATATAAGAAGGAACTGAAGTGCAAACAGAATTTTGATTGATCATTGTCTAAAAAGTGCCATGGCAAAATTTATTGCCATACCTGTAATAATTGTATTTTCGATAGAAATCCGCTATACTATTTATGAATATAGCAGTATAGCGGATTACAATGTTGTCAAGCGGATGGAGGCATATCGTATGGCAAAAACAGTCGCAATTGGAATACAAAGTTTTGAAAAACTCATAGAGGGAAATTACTTTTATATCGACAAAACCGATTTCATCAGGGAATGGTGGGAGAATGGTGATGCGGTGACGCTGATTGACAGACCGCGTCGTTTTGGAAAGACACTCAATATGAGCATGGTGGAGGCTTTTTTCTCGGTTGACTATGCCAGACGTTCAGAACTGTTTGAGGGATTATCCATATGGAAGGATGAGAAATACAGAAATCTACAGGGAACCTATCCGGTTATTTTTTTGTCTTTTGCCAATATCAAAGAGGAAGATTTTGCCACAACCAGGAAAAAAATCTGCCAGGTGATCACAGAATTATATGCCAGATATGAGTATGTGATGGATGGGGATGCGTTGACAGAGAATGATCGAGCATTTTATCAGAGAGTGAATACAGAGATGGACGATGTAGATGCTTCCATGTCCGTTCATTATCTGGCAAAATTTTTGAAACAGTATTATGGGAAAAATGCCATCATCATATTAGATGAATGTGATACCCCTATGCAGGAGGCATATGTTCATGGGTATTGGGATGAAGTGGTTTCTTTTACAAGGAATCTGTTCAATTCCACTTTTAAGACAAACCCATATCTTGAACGGGGAATCATGACCGGCATTACGCGGGTGAGCAAGGAATCTATTTTTTCAGATCTGAATAATCTGGAGGTGGTCACAACGACTTCTAAGAAGTATGCAACCTCGTTTGGATTTACGAAGCAGGAAGTGTTTGAGGCACTGGATGAGTACGGATATTCGGAGCGGAAGGAGGAAGTGAAACAGTGGTATGATGGATTTACTTTCGGTAGTCATACAGACATTTACAATCCATGGTCGATTTTGAATTTCCTTGACAAAGGAGAAATTTCAACCTATTGGGCAAATACCAGCAGCAACAGTCTGGTAGGAAAGCTGATTCGGGAGGGGAATCGCAGGATTAAGACAAATTTTGAACAGCTTCTGTCAGGGAAGAGTATTTGCTGTCCGATTGATGAACAGATTGTTTACAACCAGCTTAACCGCAAAGAGGGCGCCATCTGGAGCCTTCTGCTTGCAAGCGGTTATCTGAAAGTGGTAAGCCGGGAAGAAGAAAATGATGTACCAGGAATCGGGAAAACGAAGTATGAGCTGACGCTGACCAATCAGGAGGTCCGGCGTATGTTCGCTTCCATGATACATGACTGGTTTGAGGAGCCTGATGGTTCCTACAATGATTTTGTGGAGGCTCTGCTGGCAGGAGACCTGAAAGCCATGAATGTTTATATGAATGATGTGGCACTTAAGACGTTCAGCTACTTTGACACCGCAGGGGAGACTCCCGAAAATCAGAAACCGGAAAAATTTTATCATGGGTTTGTTTTGGGACTGTTGGTGGATCTGTCAGGAAAATATGTACTGACATCCAATCGAGAGAGCGGACTTGGCAGATATGATGTGATGATTGAGCCTAGAAATACGGCAGACAATGCCTTTATTCTGGAATTCAAGGTGCATGATCCGGATGATGAAAAAACACTGGAGGATACTGTGGCATCAGCACATAAGCAGATTGAGAAAAGAAAATATGAGACGTCGTTGATTGCGAAGGGCATTCCGGCTGAAAGAATTCATAAATATGGATTTGCTTTTGCAGGGAAAAAGGTGCTGATTGGGTAGGAAGTTATTTAACCATTGGTATCAAGATGAAGAATGTTTGTTGTTCAGCAGAATAAATGAGTTTGTATCAAAATTTGAAAAGTTGAGGAAAAATTAAGGGCATTGACCGTAATAGGTTGATGCCTTTTATTATGCAGATTGCTACAAAGATGAAGTAACATTTCTATAATGAAAAAATTATACATTTTTGAAGGAGAAATGCGTTATGAGAAAATATGATTTTCGGAAGCTGTTTATAAGAATGATGGATGATGGATTATCTAGTGCAAAGCTATCTGAATTATCAGGAGTAAGTTCTGCGTCCATTCATCGCCTAAAGACAGGGCAGGTGATCAAACTGGATTCCCTGCTTAAAATATGTGATGTTTTACACTGTGAACTAAGCGACATTATGGATGTCAGTGAGCAGTAGATGGGAGGAGTGGGTAGTATGATTTTTGTAAAATGCAAAAGTATTGAAGAATTAAGACAACAATGCATGGATGAGTATGAACAATATGTTTCCACGGATGGACAGGATTTCTATTTCAGGTCTAATATACCGGAACTGGATGAACACAGCGGGTTTGATCAGATTATTAGAGGAATGATAAAAGATAATAGGAAAGATGCGGATATCTGTGTGCAAGTTTATACGGATTTTCGGGAATTCAGTATGACCAAAGAGGAAGTATTGCAGGAACTTCAGGAAACAGAAGATTGTCTAAGACAGCAGCAGGGAGAATATTACTGGTGGATGAAAATGAAGGAAGGGAAGGAGAAGTATCAGGGATTGATGTTTTGGGTAGGGTATTTAGAGAATGGTGGACCGGAGCAGGAACTGCTTTATACGGCAGTGCATCGATAAATGAGTTGAATCAGAACATGAGAAAGCCGCCTGAGAAAATTCAGGCGGCTAAAATTTTGTGAATATTTGCTAACTGACAGAATTATACCATGCTATAATAAGACAGGATAACATGACTCTAAATGTGAAATAAGGTGAGGAAAATGGAAAAAATTGAGCAAATAACGACAGATTGCAAACAGTCAGTTAAGACATATACATTGATACAGAAAAATATAGAAGATAACTTAGTGGATATTCTTCAAAACTGTATCAATAACAGTGACGGCGAGTCTGATAAAAAAAAGACAAATAACAGGTATGGAAAACTGACTAAAAGGACAGTGGCTTCAAGACCACGATATGCTGCAAGAATTAAACATAAGGAAGAAGTTATAAAAGGGGTTATTAAAAATCTTAAACTACTGGAACAAGGAAAGTGCGCATCACAAGAACAGCAACGCTATGCAGAGCAACTGAAAAAGATTACAGTTCAAATTGTCGCTGAATTGATTCTAAAGGAAGGAAGGGTAAAAGATAATAAGACAAATCCTGAAGAATGTGATGAGGCTGTTTTAGAAAAATGGAATCATGTGATACAGGAATTACAGGGGAAAAAAGAGTGGAGTAAAATATTAGATTTAGGTAAAGTTTACGATAGGATAAATGGAGAATTCTTTCGGAATTATGAGATTACTCATTGTAATCATTATTGGTCATATTTCCAGTATCCGGATTCGCTATTTTCAAGTGGAGAGGATAATGATGAAATCTTGAACGATAGTGTTAATGAGCTTTCTGTATGCAGACCAATTACTGATTTTATAAAGGAGATATCGTGGAGTATAGATAAAATAGGGTATAGAGAAAATTGGCTTTTGTTTTATTATGAACAGGCGGTAACACAGTATGATGAAGCAGAAAAATGGTACCAGAATGAAATAAAAAAATATAGGGAAGAGAATAAAGGGGTGCGAGGAGATAATGAACAGCACGGATCAGACAGCCCTGTAGCTTTATATAAAGAAATGGCAATAAATTTTTATATTGAAAATTATTGTTCTACTTATACACAGTACGCACTTGATGATGTAGAGGCGAAATGTCGGGATGAGGAATATTTTGAAAAATTTCTTGACGCATTTATGATATGCACAGCAGCAAAAACGTTTGGGGCGGCTGGGGCATATTTATGGGGAGGGTTAAATTGGTTTGGTGAGAAAAATATTAGCTGTGATGAAAAGTGTAAGGAATATTTATCTCAAAGATGGGTTGACGGGATTATTTATTCTAGGGAGGTAATGAAACAGAGAATTTTATTTTCTTTGATGGAAAGGCTGACAGAAGATGCAATCACACTTTCGGAGAATGGAAATCCAGTAACATCAGCGGACTCAAAATATTTGGACATTGGCACTGAATTGGTGACGGATCGTGTCGAGGATGTTCTGAGAAATATGAGGGAAATTCATTTTGCAAAACTTAAACAGGTGGAAAATCAAGCAAGATGGAGTGTCTATAAATATGAAAGAGCATGTGTTGATAAACTGCTAGAAGGTGCTAATGATAATAATTTTTCTAGTTATGCATTGTTTCTGAGGGAAAGTGACTCTGTCAAGAAAAACCAATATTTTCACAGCATAATTAATCATTTCTTCAAAAATGACGAAAGAGATTCAAATGACGCGATATATGTATGTTGTTTGAATCAGTTTATTTTTTTGGATTCTGCAGTAGAATTAGCCTACGAGATATCCAGGCTTACAAAGATTAAGATCGATACACATACATATCTTAAGACGAAAATCATGGAACTAGCTGATGTTTTAGTAAAATTACAGCACAATCTTAAATGTGGAGTGGGAAAAATCATACATACATATTTTGAGAAAGTTCTTGAAATAGACGGACAATTGGACATGGCGCAGATGAATGAATGGTTGACAAATTTTAAGGACGCAATAGAGAAAAACCTTTTGAATTATGATGTCACATGGATTGATGATGATTTATATAAAGAAGTCCGACAGAATAGTTGGGAAAAATTGAAGGAAATCAATCCCTCATATGAAGGTGGCTTTCCAGATAATCAGATTTTTGTGTTGGCAGAGGAGAGAAGCAGGACGGATTGGGAATTTGTGTATCAGTATGAAGAAGCTGTGTCAAAGAGAAAACACTATGTGAAAATTCTGACAGATACTATAGCTCACGAAAAATTAGACGAGAAGATGAATGGATCGCCATCTGATTATGGGACAAAAGAAAGGATTTTGAAAGCAATAAAAAAGCTTGAAAGTGAATCTGTCAGGAAAGAGAATGGACAACCAGCAAAGGAGTCTGAAACGGAAAATTTGTTTACGGTTACATTTCAATGGGCTTTGAGTGAGTGGTACGATGCATATTGTTTTGCATCTTCAGATACAGGAAAAGGAGGGGAGATCACACGGATAAAAAAATATATCCGTGAGCAAATAATAGTTTCTATGGATGAGATGATTGCCACTGAGTACAACAGCAATAGAAACGGGATATATAAGGATATTTCTTTGGTTGATCTAAAAAGGGCTGTCTATAAAAACATTGTTTGTAGCTGCAATGGAATAGTGCATGAAAAAGATGGGAAAGCTCTTCGGGATAAAATTAAGAAACAAATAGACAACGAGATATATGATAAAAATTTAATGAAAATCCAGAAATCATTGAGGGAGGGGAATAAGACTTTTTGGGATCATTTGATGATTAGTAAGGAAGCAAGAGAATTTGCAGAGAAATATCTATTAGAGGAGGGGGATCATTTTTCGGAAAGGGGAAAGAGAACCTATTTATATGGCGAAATACAGAATGCCCTCATCAATGCCAATTATCGGTATAATAAATCCATGAAAGAAAAATAAAACAATTTGGTAAATGGTGCCTTTGGGCACCATTTTTTGTTATTGTATCTGGAAAAAATAAAATTTTTGCGTGTATGGTGTTCCAGTTCGCAATTTCGATAGGAGTATCCTTAAAGATGTCACAGGAAAAGGAGGCTGTGGCGATCAGAAAAAATTTTTTCTGGAATCTCACGAATTCCTGGGAAATAAGATCAAGTTTTATAAATTTATTTTTTAAAAGGCCAGAATAGGAGGAAAAAATGGAGCATCAGGCAAAGAGAATCGCAATAACACGCGTGAATGAACATTCTTCGAATGTCATGCCACGTGGAGCGGAGCAAGATGTACGAGGCGGCATTGGATTGCAAAACGCATATCTTGCTGGGCAATACAGTAATGCACCGTACATGATGGTTCCGGTGCCAGAAATGCAAGGAGAAGATTTGAAAAGGAAATGGAAGGGAGACACAAAGCTCGCGGTATGTCGAGTGGAAGATCATTCAGAGGTCGGCTTAGCATTTTTTGATACAACATTGGGAGGAAGGAGACTTTTTACCAGAGATATAAAAAAGGTTCGTGTTACAAAATTGCTCATTTTCAACGGGAAATATGTGTTTGCGCTTGTTGAAATCTGTGATAAAGTGCTTGTTTTTCAGGAAGCAGACATTAAGCCTGGTGTCATTTATGATGAGTTTATAAAAGCCGGATTCACATTTAATCCAAGCATATCAAGAAAAAAAGCAGGAGTGGCATTCTGCGATTATTTGAACAGAAAGCTTGGTGAAGAAAGCCGGTGGATAGAACTTTCAGGAGAGGCAGGGTGGGAGGATGGGATTTATAAAACATCGTCGAATTATCAATTTTTGGAGAGGTTTAAGTTTGACGTAAAATTGCCTGTATTTGAAAAGAAGTTCGATAAAGGGCTTGCAAACTTAGCGAGGATTGTGAATTACAAAATGAGTATGCAAAACATTGTAGATCCTCAAAATCGTTTAATAATTGCGTTAACCCCATTTGCTGGAATTCTGTACACACCTCTCGTCAAAAGGAATCTGCCTGCGCCTTTTGCCCTAAATTTGGTGGTGACGACAGACAGATGCGCACTTTCTGATCTGGTGTGGTTTTTTCAGATTTTTAATCGTGATGGACTTGCGACACCGTATAATACGGGAGTTTCATCAAAAGAAATTATGAAGATTTTAAACACGTCAAAGGACGAGGTGATGGTATTTGCTGGTTTTGAAGAATGTTTCGAAACTTATTATGCCAATCAAAAAAACATCAGAACATTAAACTTGCTGGCAGAAAAAGCTCTTGGAAAACTGGGGGGAGGATGTGGTGAAAATGGATTTAGGTCAGTATTGGTGTTGATTTCGAATCAGCAGATTCTACAACCGGGAGTTAAAAACATTTTTGTTGGCGATGATTTTTTTGAGGATTTTAGGTTCCACCATTACCCAGATGAGATTATGGCTGTTCTAGCACTTTTTGTAAATTATCTTGAGGGATATGGGAAAGAATTACAAGAACTTCAAGAGAGTGGAGAAGGGGGAAAAACGAGGTCAGAGATATATTGGAAGTCTCTTCTGAGTGTTGTAGACGATTTTTGGCGAGCCTTTAATTTCTCTTTAACAGAGGTTCTAGGATTCCCAGAAACTTTTGATTATAGTTTTTTGTGGCAGGAGAGTGAAGAATCACTTGAGCAGTGCGCCATTATTGTAAAAAGGGCAGTAAGAAAGGAGATGAAGAATATTACGGCTGTAGAAAAAGAAATAAGTACTTCCACCGATTCCTTTATATATGATGAAAGTTATATTTGGATCTCGTCAGAATTGTTTTCAAAAATTCTTAGAAATGAGGGGTTGGGGGGAGTACGAAATCAACTGTTGCTTGGATGTAAAAATGAAGATTTTTTGATAACAAATCAATCTGAGCGTGGGTTTACAACAAGACTGCAGACAAAAGGAAGTCGTCGCGAATTTTACAAATTCGACAGGAAAAGGTTTACTGGTTTGGGTGAGGTGGAAATTCTGGATTTAGCGGGAGGTAACAAACATTGTTGAAGGATATGGAAGGAAATATAATCACAATTTCACAACCGGATAATTATCATATTAAGGTCATCGGTCGTTCAGGATGCGGGAAGACCTACTGGTGTTGCAGACAAATCGAGGAAAATTCAAAGAATGTTCCGACACTGATTATCGATTTCTCAGGGAGTTATACCAAAGACGAGTTGCGTAGAAATGGTTTTGCAGAAGGAGGCTTTAGAATGGTAGACATGAAGGAGAAAGGTATTAAACTGTACCCCTTGTCAAGGACATTTTGAATTAGTGTAGTGCCTATTTTTTAG
>OBLI01002018.1_pt1 | contig 18169 bp, 15 predicted proteins | sample 1519701 | NCBI WGS metagenome assembly OBLI01 (sample SAMEA3663005, study PRJEB22513) | pig gut metagenome | biome: pig gut; feature: pig-associated habitat; material: faeces | place: France | collected 2012 | reverse complement strand
ATTCTCCCTTGTCGTTCTTGACAAGCTTCATTTTGTTGGTGTCCTCGCTGCCATCGCCATAAACGACCTTCATTTTCACAGTGGCAGATTTGCCATCCTCAGAGATTTCCTCCGACTCCACCTTATAACTCTTAATGCCCTGTTTCTTCTCCATGGTCTTGGTGCCTTTCTCGCGCAACATTGCCACAAATTGCTCTTTGTCGGATTCCTGGTTTTTGGTTTCCTTCAAGTCCAAGAGTTCCACATAACCTTCATAATCTTCATTCTGCAAACGTTTACAAGCTTCTTCGGCTACTGCTGACGGAGTGTTTGCTGGTCCACAACTCCACAATGTTAGGGCCACTACAGCCACAAACATAGAAAAAAATAATTTCTTCATAATACTTAAGTTTTTGATGTTAATAAAAAAAAATTGCTAAAATCTCGCTATTGTCCTTAGTTGACTGCTCTCATAAATATCCGACGGCATGATGACATGGTCGAAATGAAATCCGGGAACGGAGAAATCATGCCGACGTCGTTCTGCCAATGACACACCGGCCCTGAGATACGCCCTCTCAACCAATTCGCTGCAATAGAGCTTTGTAGAGTCGTTGTCGTCATAGTCGTGATCGAACAGAAGTCCACATCTGTAAAGCCTCATCGCCTCACGTGCAGCCACCCTGGCCACATTCTTGTCGGTATGGCGCATCACCTCTCCTACATTGGCATTAATCGTAGAGAAGAACTTGCGAGGCGACTCCATCTTCACTCTGTCGATGTCACCAGGAAAATCGGGTTCATCAGGCACTGCGTGAACTATCATTTTCACTCCAGCCGAGTCAACCACTATGCCCACATGCGAATACCGCCCTCCGTCGGCGGCAACAACAGTGTGGCTCATCAGTCCTGTTCCACGCCTGAAAACAATGTCTCCATCTGCCAATACCATGCCATCAGGGAGAATGCTCCTATTGCCCCTCGAACCAGAACAAGAGATAGCCAAAAGGCTGACGAACATGATGTATATAACAGACGTTCTAAAAGTCATAATGCTTGAATTGTATAGTTTCGGCTGCAAATATAAAACTTTATTTTCATATTTGCAAGTTTTTTATGAAAAATCTCATATTTAGGGAAAACGGATAACGAATTCAGGGAAAACTGTTGCAGTTTGGATTTTTTTGATTAACTTTGCACCCAAATTAGAAAATTGAAGGTTGAAAGTTGAAAGTTGAAAATTAAAAATTGAAGTTTTATGGAATATATGTCGGAAGAAGGCTACAACAAGATATTGGCCGAACTAAAGCAATTGGAGTCGGTGGATTTGCCACGGGTGAGGGACGCTATCTCGGAGGCTCGCGCACAAGGCGACCTGAGCGAGAACTTTGAATATCATGCCGCAAAGCGCGAACAGGGAAGAATATTGAGTCAGATAAGATTCAGACAAAGAATACTCGAACATGCACGAGTGATTGACAAGTCGTTATTGGGCTCCGACTCTGTGGGACTGCTGACGAAGGTGGAACTGACAAATCTCGCCAACCAAGCCAGGATGACTTATACACTGGTGAGCCCGCACGAGGCAAACATTCGCGAGGGAAAGATGTCGATAAAGTCGCCTATAGCACAGGCACTTGCCGGAAAGAAGGCTGGAGATGTGGTGAGCGTGAAGGTGCCGGCGGGAATATTGCAACTGCGTATCGAGAGTATTACTATGTAAAGTATTATTATTTATACTCGTCCTTGCGCTTGGGATTCTTGGGAAACCATCCCTTCTCTACCCTCTCCTTCTGCTCGAAAATCTCGAGGATGCTCCATAGGCACGAACAGCCTACGACTCCGAGAATAGGGCTCAACATATCATCTGAAACCAATAGACTGGCAATAATGAACCCGATGCCGGCGAGAAGAAAAACCCACCAGCATCGTGTTCCGAAATAATATTCACCCTTGATGACTAACGGATGGAAAAGTCCGATGACAAGAAAGGTGATGACTGCTATTATTAGTCCTGAGTAGTTCATGCGGAATGATTATTGCATATCATATACCACCTGCATAATCTGCTTGCCAAGAGCATCGGCAGCCTCCATCGTAGAGGCTTCGCTATAGACACGGATAATCGGTTCGGTGTTTGACTTGCGAAGATGAACCCACTTGTCGGGGAAGTCGATCTTCACTCCATCGATGTCGTTCACCTGCTCGTTGGCATAGAGCTGCTTCACCTTTTCGAGGATGGCATCCACATCAGTGGAAGGAGTGAGGTCGATGCGGTTCTTTGCAATGAAATACTCCGGGAATGTGGCGCGAAGTTCGCTCACCTTGCAACCTTTATGAGCCAATGACGAAAGGAAGAGCGCAATGCCCACAAGAGCGTCGCGACCATAGTGGCTCTCGGGATAGATTACTCCACCGTTGCCCTCACCGCCGATAACTGCTCCCACTTCCTTCATCTTGGTGGTGACATTCACCTCGCCCACTGCGGCTGCTGTATATGTGCCGCCATGCTGAGTGGTGACATCACGCAAGGCGCGAGTGGAACTGAGATTGCTGACTGTGTTGCCAGGAGTGTGACTCAGGACATAGTCGGCTACACTCACGAGAGTGTATTCCTCACCGAACATGCGGCCGTCCTCGCAGATGAAGGCAAGGCGATCGACATCCGGGTCAACAACAATTCCGAGATTATATGCACCCGACTTCATCTCGTCCATGATGCCGGAGAGATTCTTTTCGAGCGGTTCGGGATTATGAGCAAAATCGCCTGTAGGATCAGCATTAAGGAACTTATACTCCACTCCAAGACGGTCGAGGAGTTTGGGAAGAATCACTCCACCCACACTGTTGATACTGTCAACACACACCTTGAATCCAGCCTTGCGGATTGCCTCGGCATCAACAAGATTGAGATTAAGCACCGACTCGATATGACGGTCATCAAACGACGAATCGTTTATAATCTTTCCGAGATGGTCAACCTCGGCATATTCAAAGTCCTCGCGCTCAGCGATGTCGAGCACCTCATTACCGTCGTCTTTGGTGAGGAATTCGCCATGAGAATTGAGCAACTTCAAGGCATTCCATTGACGAGGATTATGGCTTGCAGTGATGATGATTCCACCATCAGCTCCCGACATGGTGACAGCAAGTTCGGTGGTGGGAGTTGTGGCAAGACCGATGTTGAGCACATCGAATCCCATGCCCACGAGAGTTCCGCTGACGATAGAGTCAACCATCTGTCCCGACATACGGGCATCACGACCCACGACAATCTTTCCGCTTCCGTCGGTAGTGTGGCGACGTATGAATGTGGCATAAGCCGTTGTAAACTTAACGATGTCGAGCGGATTTAGGGTGTCGCCAGTGCGACCGCCGATGGTTCCGCGAATACCGGATATAGACTTAATGAGTGTCATATCAATTAATTCTTAATTATTAACTCTTTATTTAAAAGTTACTTTTCCCTTTCGTATGTAATCTGATAAAAACAGGGATAAACGCTCGACTGAGCCGACGAAGTGCCCTGAGAATGAGGCACTATGAGTCGCACTTCGGCAAGAGCCTGATCGCTAGTGGGGCGAGCGAGAGTGATATAGTCTAATGGAACGAGCCATCCGGCGGGCACAGAAGCACCATACGTGCTGTTCATAATGCCTTGTACGAAAGAAGCGGTATAGCTACTGCCCTCACGATATACAGTCATCTTGTCGTAGAGATTGCTATATGAGTAGTTGCTGGAGAGAATGACACCTTCGAGAATATTATATTCCACATATCTTAGGAGCACATTCACCTGCTTCTTGTTTTCGAGCATTGTGCCTTCACCCTTTCGGATAATCTGCATCCATATACCGCTCTTCGAGAGATAGACATACTCCTTTGCCAAGGTGTCGGTGGTGCAACCCTTGAGTACAAACTCGTCTTCGCTAATCTCCTTGATGTTGCGCGACTTGATATACTCGGCGATGGCATCACGCTCCTTCTCCTTTCTCTCGCCGTATGTCTCATAGTCGTCACACGACCAGAGGGCAACGAGAACAAGTGCAAAAGCCATCAGCTTGCTCATTAATCTACTGTTTTTCATTTTAACTTATCTTCAAATGTTATAATTGCTTTACGTGTAATCTCGGCAGCCTCCTCGATAGAGCAGTTTAGTCGGCCTCCCGAGGCATTGAAATGACCTCCTCCATTGAAGAATGCGGCAGCCATCTCGGTGCAGTTGAAATCATCCACCGACCTGAGACTCACCCAAACAGTATTATCCTTGTCGGTATCCTCACGCAATGATATGGAGAGTCGCGTGCCCTTAATCTGCAACGGCATATTCACAAGTCCCTCGGTGTCGCCCTTGATATAATTGAATCGCTTGAGGTCGACTCGTGTGAGTGTGAAGAATGCTGCATGACGTGTGGCATCATATTCCATCTTCTCATATAGCACATATCCCCACAGTCGTATTTTGCTTTCGCTCGCCACATTATATACATTACGATAAATTTTGTCCTTGTCAATACCCTTTGTAAGCAGTTGGCTGATGATGAAGAATATCTCGGGACGTGTGGAGTTGAATGTAAATCCGCCGGTGTCGGTCATCATTCCGCAATAGCAAGGCACAGAAAAATGATGTCCGAGACGCTCGAATGCTCCAAGTTGCCATACGAGTCGGAATACGAGTTCGCTCGTTGAACTCATCTCGGGATGTGATATCGTGAGATTGAAGAGATCATCCGGATTGGGATGATGATCGATGAGCACCTTAGCGGCTTTTGCCGAGGCTATATGGTCGGCAAGTGCTTCCGTGCGCAATAGTGTGTTAAGGTCGAGACAGAAGATGAGGTCGGCCGTAGCCACCAGCAGTTCCGTCTTCTCGGGATGTTTGTCATGGCGCAAGATCTTGTCGGTGTTGGGAAGCCAATTAAGAAAGTCGGGATATTTGTCGGGAACGATTAAACTGACCGACTTACCCTCGCTCTGCAGATAGTTAGTCCAAGCGAGAGTAGAACCAATGGCATCGCCGTCGGGGTTGACATGACCGATAACGACAATGTCAGCAGCGGCGGCGATAATAGAGCGGAGCTGCGTGAGCTCCGCCTCAGATAGGATGTTAATATTCACGTATTTCTCAAATTAAAAAAGTTTGTTGGGATATACTCCCTCGTCAATGAGACTCTGAATCTTGTCAACCACACTCTGGCGGTCGGCAGAATATGTTACACCAAACCACTTGCTGGTAGTGTCGAGCACCTTGACAGTGGCGGTATTCTCGTTGATGAGTTTGTTGACCATCAGCGGAATGAAGAACTCAGCCTTGAGATTCTCCATATTCTTCGGGTCGGAGAGGAATTCCTTAAAATATGCCTCACTATGCTCGAAGTAGTCGGGAGTGAATCCCCACATGTTCATAGACACTGGAGTGTTGTCCTCAACGGCCACCCACTCACCCTGTTCGTCCTTATAGCATACAGAACCATCGACACGCATAATCTCGGTGCGCTCAACGACAGTGGTAAGGTTGCCTTTGTCATCCTTAGAGCAGATACCGCGAGCCACTGTGCCATTGTCGGAGAGAGTGTTGCCCACGCGGAATCCCACCATGGCATAGCTGTTGCGACTACCCTCGGGCAGGTCGGCGAGGAACTTTCCTATTACCTGGAATGCGTCGCGATTATAGAAGTCGTCGCAGTTGATGACGCAGAATGGCTCCTTGATGACATCCTTTGCCATGAGCACTGCATGATTGGTGCCCCAAGGCTTTACTCGGTCGGCGGGACACTGGAATCCCTCGGGCAGAGCGTCGAGACTCTGGAAGCAAAGCTCCACAGGCACATGACCTTCATATTTGCTCAATATCTTGTTGCGGAAATCATCCTCGAAATCCTTGCGGATAACAAAGACAATCTTTCCAAATCCGGCTTTGATAGCATCGAAGATTGAATAGTCCATAATGGTTTCACCGTTGGGTCCCAGACCGTCAAGCTGCTTCAGACCGCCGTAACGGCTACCCATTCCGGCTGCCAAGAGTAATAAAGTTGGTTTCATACTTGTACTTAATTTTTTGTTTATAATGATATTTGTGTGCAAAATTACTGATAATTTTCCAATTACGCATTATCTTTTGCCACTTTTCTATCCTTATTTAATATTTTTTGTCTTTAACACTGATTAGAACGGATAACCGATAGCAAAGTGAAATCCGAGTCCATCTCTGAACTTGGGTATATTATAGAATCCGCTCTTGCCAGTGTCGTAGGGCAGATGAAGACCGATACCAAGGTCGAGACGAAGCACGAAGAAATCGAGATCGTAGCGCACGCCGAATCCTGTGCCGAGAGCCATCTGCTTCCAGAAGTCCTTAAGTCGGAACACTCCGTCCTGAGATGACTGGTCGTCGAAATTGTTCTTCAGATTCCACACATTTCCTGCATCAAGGAAGAGAGCGCCATAGAGTCCGCCAAAGACATTAAATCTATATTCGAGATTGCCCTCGAGTTTTATGTCGCCCACACGGTCGAAATAAGCCAGTTCGGAATTATCAACGTGATATCTTCCCGGACCGACACTTCTCACTGTGAAGGCACGAATACTGTTGGCTCCACCCACATAGAAACTCTCGGCAAAAGGAGAAACCTTACTGTTGCCGTAGGGAATGATGATGCCGCCAGCCACTCTACCCACTAGTTGAGACTTGAATCCCATCTGCCATGTCTTGCGCAGAGAAGAAGAGAGTTTGATAAACTGTGCGTAATCGATGCCAAAGAGTGTTTTTCCGTGCGTTCCGAAATTCTTACCGAAAGCCATATAACCCAGCGACACGATATTTCCAGCCTCGGTGAGAGTGGCTTCCCAGAAGATAGGATTTTTCTTCCACGGGTCGCTCTGATAGCTCACCGAATATTGCAGTTTTGGCACAAACTGGTCGAACATGCTATAGTAATACTGCAAATTGCTGAGCATGACAGAGTCGAATTTCGCAGAAGTGCCATAGAGTTTGTTGTAATCGATACCGATGGGCGTAAACTCATGTCGCCAGTTGCGCGAAGCCTGCACCTTGTATGTCAGTGAAGTCTTGACAGTGAGCAACTTATAGTAGTTGGCTCGGTCGCGCTGGTTGATGCTCAACGACAACACAGTGGATGGTGGTTTGTTGAATCGCCTGCGCTTGAGCAATCCGAAAGCCTCTATTCGCGGATACTCAAGTGACAATTCTGCACCATATTCATAACTGTTGATACTCGAATTATTGCTTGCCACACGACGTCCTGTCTGCCACTCATAAGAGCCCATGAGTTTAAGACTGAGTTTCTCTCCTCCACGGAAAGCATTACGCTTGGTGAGTCCGAGCACGAGTCCCGGTCCCATTCGGTTGTCGCTCTTGAGTGTATAGTTGGCCTCGATAGAAGCATCGTATGGTTTGTCGAGCACACAATTTAGAATCATGTCGAGAGTGTCGCATTGGGCTGTAGTGTCGCGAGGAGTGAAGGAGAACGACGACACAGTGAACAATCCGAGACTATTGAGCACCGACGACGACTCGTTGAGGTCACTCTGTCGGAAGAGATTTCCCCGTTTGAGAGTCATATCCTTACGTATGGCACGAGCTCTTATCGGACTTTTCTTTCCCCCATATATTACGGTGAGATTGCGTCGAGTTATGGTATCGGTGAGTTGCTCATTGATATTACGTCTTATCTGCATTGTCATTCTGCCGAGATACCACTTGCGAGTTGCCACCGAGGGAATGCCGGTCAATGGCTGCATTCTCACTTCCACACTGCCAGGAACATTGAGTGAGTCGGCAAGGATTGTGGCATAATCCGAACGATAATAATAATATCCGTTTTCGCGGAAGAGCGTACTTATTCGATTGCGCTCCTCGTCGAGAGCAGACGTAGAGAACGGGTCGCCACTATGTATCTTGCAATCATGAATATTTGCCCTCAGCAAACTGTCCATATCTGCATTGAATCTGTAGTGCTTCAATGTGTCGATGGTATAGAGATGACCAGTGGTGATGTCATATCCCACCTTCGCCTTGCGCGTATTGCCTTGTGGAATAACCTTGCCAGTTGCCTTGGCATTGAAGAATCCGTAGGAACGCAATAGATTCTGAGCCACAAGGGCGCGCGTCGGCGGGTTGACATTGCTAATGAGCACTGGTTCGCGCCCGAAATGATCGCGCATCCATTTGCCGAATCCCGACTCACTGTTTGCAAATGTGTTGTATATGCCAAGTCGTATCTGCAAGGGATTGCGCATATACGAACTGCCGAAGACCGAACCATTTGGAGCACAGGCGAGTGCAGCCTCCACTTCCTCCTTCACTCCTTCAATGTAATCCGCAAATCGCATGGGAACAGTGTCGATATAGTTTATGGGCGTCATTCCCACATACAGCACCTCGTCTTCGGGCAAATTGCTCGTAGTGCTGCATGATGTCGCCATAAAGAGCGCGACACACATACATAATATGTATTTACTTCTATATAATATGTATTTACTTTTTGCTTTCATCCTTATTGGGTATTATTGTCATGTCCTTTGGCAATGTGGTCTTGGTCGTGCCAAACCGGAAGAGGTCGGTGAGCTTGTCCAACTTGCGTCTCCACACAAGACCGGCACCATATTCCGACAGTCGTTCGTCGAGAATATCGCGTTTGTTTTTGTCGTAGAACAGACGCACATATCGCATTGCCGATTGGTCGAGACGATATTCGAGCGACACATTATCGATAAATGTTCCGTCAGACTCCTGAGTAGCCGCACTACCGGTAGATACGCTTCCGCCAATGACGAAGTTGAACCGGTTGTTCCAGAAATGCTTTGAGAACTTAAATGAGTAGTCGGTGTATGTTTGACCGGCAGCATTGGCATTCTGCTCAATACCAAGACTGAGGTCGAATGTGCTCATTGCACTCTGTGTGATATTGTTGATTTCTCCCTGCAGGAAGGCATTGAGCGCACTGTTCATAGTGACATTGCTGCCCGACTCGCCATTGAGATACATACCTGTGGTGAGCATTGTGACAGCCACTTTGCCTCTTTCCTCCACACTCATAGCCGTGAGCTCGTTCTTAACCGACATGTCGTCGGGAGCATCGAGCGTGAACTCCAGTCCCATGTCGTTGAGAGTCTTTGTCACTTTCACTCCACAGTCGAACGCCACACTTCTACTGCTTCCGCCTTCCGACGAGACGAGAGCTTTTATGCGCTCGGTGGCAGTGAGATTGAGTCGAGGATTCATCACGTCGCCCGTAAACTCCACATAACTGCCTTGTCCGATGGTGAATGTCTTGAGCGGAATCACCGGCAACTGATATTTCATCTCTCCGTCATTGATGGTATATCGTCCGAAGAGTTGCATTCCGTTGAAGTCGGTATATGTCATTCGCAGTTCTCCACCGCCCTCAACATCCACATAGTTCGATTGGTCGGGATTAAGGAAACATCTCACTCTCGCACCTTGTTCAACATTCATCATCAAGAGCATGTCGAGTCCACCGACAGCCGGTCGGGCCTGCTGAACCACACGAGTAGTGTCGCTGAAGTCGGTGAATGTGACAAGTTCACTGAGTCGATCGCTCGTGTTCAGTGGCGAATCGCGCAAGATATAAGTTATATTAGTCGAACCAAGCACATCGAGAGTTCCTCGCATGTTAAGAGCGTCGAGCGGTCCCTTGACGAGCGCTCCGAAATTGACGAACGCCTTACCGTAGGCAAGCGATTTGGATGATTTCTTCGCACTGATAATCTGATAGTTAGTTGCCTTCATCCTCATGTTCATCGACATGCTTTCGGGATTAGAGAAATCCACATTTCCATATATGGTGAGCGGACTGTTGTTGTCGCCATAGAGAGTGAAATTCTCCAAAAGGAGATTGCTTCCCACGATGCGCACAGGATCATCATCACACCTCATCACCACTCCGTAAGGCACACTCTTGACATAAGCCGAATCAACATACAATTCACCATTGACCTGCGGACTCGACAGCTGACCGGCTACAGTGAGTTTACCTTCGGCATATCCATCGAACCCGAGCAACTGGTCGGGAATGAATCCGTTAACCAATGACAAAGGAGTGCGCACAAGGTCAAGAGTGGCATCGAGATATCCATCGCCACTATTGTCATACATACCGCTTAGCACACCAATCTCAAAGTCATTGCGGGACAATCTCGCCTCTACCCTATGGCGGTCTTCGCCATCCTGCAGATAAACAAACTCACTGCCGAGATTTCCCAATGGCATGCGCTCGTAGGCCATATTGCCCACTTGCATGTCGGACACTACAGAAATCTGCCTCTCAGCATCTTGCATCAAGTGGAAATCGCCATTCATCATACCCGAGATCAAAGGCATGAACGGAAAGACAGACGTAACCTGTTCGAGATTGAGGCGATTGACACTCACTGTCAAGTCCTGAAGCATTGTCGGGTCGGTATCATCACTATACACCTTCACACCAGTGCCGTCGTCGGCAATAACGTCAACCTTGGCACTTAGTCTGTTGTCGCGTCCGAGGAAGAGATAATTATCAGTGTTTAGGCGGAATGTCTTATATCCGATGAGCGGTTCGTAGGGAGCGAGATGCACATTAATACCGCTGTCGAGCATCTCAGCCATCACACCCATATCGAGTCCCTTGACATTATGTTTATCATAGAACTGAGCATCGGCACCCACACGATTACCGTCGATATATCCATTGACAATCGACTTGAAGACAAGTTGCGGATTGCGCTTGTTGTTCTGCACGAGCAATCGGAAATTCACTCGCGAGGAATCCTGACGTATGAAGAATCGCATTGTGTCGATAGGAATACTATCAACATTCATCTTATAGATATGCCCACGTCCGCCCATGCCTTTTTGTGGTGACGAGCGGAATGTGACAGACATATCCTGGAAATCAAATCCATTGTATCTCAGGATGTTGGCCACGGGATTATCATTTCCGCTCTGGATATTCAGTCGGATTGTGGGCAGCAGAGCTCTCAGTTCCTCCTCGTCGATAACCTTCTCCCTTCGCTGCTCATCCACCTTTGCCATCAGTTTGTCCAACTGTCCGAGCAGATGCTCATATCCACCTTTTCCACGGAAATCCAATTGCAGATTACCGCTTGACGCCTTTGCCCAAGTTGTATCAGGCGAAGTTGAGAGGTCGAGAGAGAAATCCTTCGGTCGGTATGTCTTTTTCTCTGTGCGCAGAGTGAGATCGTTGATTAATGCCTGAAGACTGTGAGTGTTATTGAGGTCGGATGCTACATCCACATGCGCGCACATCGAGGTGACGAACGGTTTCTTCATGAGTCTCATTGCATACAGGTCGGCCCATCTCACGTCGGCAGCGAGAGTGGCATCCACACGCTTTTTCGACATCAGAGCATCGAGCGAGATTGTTCCGTCGAGCATCTCATTGTCGCTGGCCAGCACTACATGTCCTATTCCGTCCTTAATGCGAGCTGTGAGAGTGGTGTTCTTAAGATTGACATGTCCGTATGAAGCACCTTGCAATATGGCCTCGGCATTCAATCGGGTGCTTCGTCTAAGAGGATCAAATCCTCGTCCGTCAACCTTCAACTGGCAGTTGACAACACCTATGGAATCACGAGGCATGAAATGTCGCACGTTAACATTATTCACCCTTGCAACAGCCGAATATGCGTCAGAACGCTGGTTGTATTTGCCTTGTGCAGTGACTGTTCCCCTACCCTCGGCGATACGCATATTAGCCGAATACACTTGTCGGTCGGCTTTGAGATGTGCTGCCAATGAGATGCCCGAAGGAATGTGTATGTTGGATGGCATGGGAGCGAGAGCAGTGAGAAATCCGATGTTGTATGTAGTGCCTCGCAGTCTCATCTCCGCTTTCATTCGCTTGATGTCGGTGGGATTGACGGCATAGCCCTCTGCATTCAACTTGAAGGCAGTGGGCAGACTGACGTCGAATGCACTGATTCGGGCATGATTCATATTTCCGTTGAGCGAGAGTCTCACCGAAATCGGATGATTGGGATAGCGCATGATAAATTGCTGCGGCATATCACCCGCAAAGCGCATGACGTCCTGCTTGCCTATCTCTGCAAAGAATCGCAGATATACCTTTCCGGGATTCTTCACGTCGAAGGCGTTGAGATCCATATCACATTCCATTTCCACATTGGAGTCGGGAGTGGTGAGAGTCATTCGAGGCAGACTCACCTTTACTGAATCGAGCGAAACCGCACCGGCAAGACTGCTCAATACAATTCCGCTTTTCTCCTTCATACTGCACTCCACGATCTTCAGTCGGGCATCGGGAGCGCAATAGAATAGGGAATCAACCGAAAGCCGTATATCACTAAGAGCCAGATGATTATAATCCAATCCCTTAAGTTGAGGTTGGAATATGTTATCATAATTCAACTTGCCCTCGACAAGGCGCAAACTCTCCACTGAATAGCTCTCGCGGGCAAGGTCAAACTGGCCATTGGATATTTTTGCATCACCTAAATAGGCATACATCTGCAGAGTGTCGTTGGGCATGTGGAGAGTGACTCCAGTGTCGGTGATGTCAACAGCCTTCACAGAGACAAGACAATTGACCGGAGCCGACGACGTGTCGGGCGGAACAGTGTCGCTAAGTGCTACATCCAAGCGCGACTTTCGAAGGCTCACCTTAGCAAGTTTCACTGTCATGTCGTGAGTTTCGATGTGCTCATCTGGAGCCAAATCAGCTATACATTCAGCCTTCAACTGTCCGACAGAGCCTTTTATTCTGGCACTCGGAATAAGTTGTGCGGTATTTACCTTTGCATTGTTTATCTCAAAATCCTCAACGATTACCTTGCCGCTCATCAGTGGCCATAACTTGACGTCGGCCACGATATTCCGCACATCGGCAATGGTGTCGCGCACTTGCGGAAGCGAGTCGTTGGGTTGTATGAATAAAACTTCATTGATACTGAGATCGAGGGGAAAACGGAGCGATACACGGCCGACACTGACCGTCGCACCTGTTGTTTCCGACATATAGTCGGCCACCCTGTGCACAACAAAGTTTTGCACCGGAGGCAGATAAAGCAATGCTATCAATATCAGAAACAGCAGGACGGGAGATAGCAGTATTCCCAAAATCCATCGCAGAGTTTTTTTCATACAGAGAGGGATTTCACTATTAAATAGAGTGAGAATAGTTTAATTACAAGCGACTGAAGCAGAACGACTCAAATCCGTCAACCTCAAGAGAGACAGGCTGGTGACTCACCGGATGCTCAAACTCAACCCGATGCGACATTAGCGAAATGCTGCCGTCGGGATTGCTTCTTCGCGCGCCATATTTCAAGTCGCCCTTGATAGGACATCCCATAGCAGCCAACTGGCATCTTATCTGATGATGACGACCAGTGAGGAGATTCACCTCCACAAGCCAATATCTCTCACTTCGGCCGATGACGCGATATTTGAGTATAGCCTTTTTGGAGTCCTTCACCTCGTGATTATAGGCATACGACTTGTTCTGACGCTCGTTGCGCACGAGCCAATTCTCCAGAGTGCCTTCGTCGGCAGGCGGTCGATTGGCCACCACAGCCCAATAAGTCTTGTGCACCTCACCCTTGCGAAACATATCGCATAGTCGGCTGAGAGCCTTCGACGTTCGGGCAAAAACCACCAGTCCGCTTACGGGACGATCGAGACGATGAACAACGCCGAGGAACACATTTCCGGGTTTGTTGTATTTCACCCGGATGTATTCCTTGACGGTGTCGGAAAGCGGTGTGTCGCCAGTTTTGTCGCCCTGAACGATCTCACCGCTCTCCTTGTTCACCACGATGATATGGTTATCCTCATAGATTACCTTCATCGATAATTCCTAATTTCTAATTCCTAATTAAAAATTACATGTTCATGCCGCCATCAATCTGGATAACCTGACCGCTTACGTAGCTAGACATATCGCTGGCAAGGAACAGACATACATTGGCGATGTCCTCCACCTGTCCGCCACGGCGAAGAGGAATCTTCTTCATCCAGTCCTGACGGATTTCCTCGGGCAACTGTGCAGTCATGGCTGTCTCGATAAATCCGGGAGCCACAGCATTTGCGCGCACACCCTTAGGACCGAGTTCCTGAGCGATAGACTTTGCTAAACCGATCATACCAGCCTTAGATGCAGAGTAGTTGCACTGTCCGGCATTACCGTGAACACCTACTACACTCGACATGTTGATGATAGAACCACCACGCTGACGAAGCATGATAGGAGCACAAGCATGGATAAAGTTGAATGCCGACTTAAGGTTGACGTTGAGCACAGCGTCCCACTGCTGCTCGGTCATGCGGAGCATAAGTCCGTCCTTAGTGATACCAGCATTGTTGACGAGCACATCGATAGAACCGAAGTCCTCCTTTATCTGCTTCACCACAGCCTCAGTCTCGGCAAAGTCGGCAGCATTTCCGGCATAAGCCTTACACTTAACTCCAACGGCCTCAATCTCCTTGCGAGTAGCTTCCAGTCCGGCAGCCATGTCGTCGTTGAGCACGAGGTCTGTGAATGCGATGTTAGCTCCTTCCTGAGCAAATTTCATGGCAACGGCCTTACCGATACCACGAGCAGCACCAGTGATAAGTGCTGTCTTACCTGTTAATAATCCCATTTTTTCTTTCTTATTATATTATTAATAATGTATATATGATAATTCCTAATTCCTAATTCCCCTCACCTTCTCACCTTGCCCAAGGCTCCATACACGACTTTGGCCACGAGCGGTTTGCTCATTTCCTCAGTCATGCCGTGTCCGAGTCGTCCATAGATATACGGCACTTCAAGTCCCTTGATACAATAGTGAGTGATGTCGGCCACAAGGTCGATATTGTCGATATCAAATTCGCCTTGCAACTTTCCCTCGGTATAAACCTTTCGGAAAAGGTCGATTTCGTCTTCGTCGAAATTTTTTCTCACCTTCTCCACCATCCAGATGTTACGGAAGAACTCAGCGCGCAAGTTGCCGTTGCGCACTACCACTTCTTTTATCATACTGAGATGAGTGTAGATGAGTTCGATAATCTTGTCCTGCGGACGTATTTTGCGCATAGCCACCTCGTCGAGCTTGTCGGATAGCAATTCTAGTTCCGACGCAATGACAGCATGATACACCTCTTCCTTGCTTTTGAAATAGGTGTAAAGCGTACGACGTCCCTTGCCTGATTGCACTGCGATATCGTTCATCGTAGTGTTCTCAAGCCCGTTTTTGGCAAATAGTTGACGAGCCACGTCAACCAACTTTTGTCTTGTTTTTGATATTGACATTTAACAGTCTCCTCCTATGTATTATTATTGCACATTCGGTTTATCGTGTGCAAATATAGACATTTTCCGCCAAATAAGCAAGAAAAAAGCGCAAAAATGTTAGAAAAAGAGTAATTTTTACCTAAAATAGGGGATTTTTGCAAAAAACTTGCAGAATTATTTGGTTATTTCAAAAAATAGCAGTACCTTTGCACCCGCAAATGAGAAATAACATCGCGGAGTGGAGCAGTTGGTAGCTCGCCAGGCTCATAACCTGGAGGTCGCATGTTCGAGTCCTGCCTCCGCAACAATGAAGTCGCAATCGGTTGTTCATCAACCTTTTGCGACTCTTTTTTTATTCACTGCGACAATAATGAGACCCGAAAAAAATCCCTCCGGCGCATCACTGCGGCGAAGGGACAAATAATGATTAAATTACAATTTCAAATAATTAACTCTTGATTCATTCCTGGATATCCTTCATCTCGCGTATCTGACTGATGAGCGAGTCGTTGGTGCTCTGCATCTTGATGAGAATGGCAATGCCTATTGTGAGGCCGATTACACCTCCGACGATTCCACCGATGATTGTGTAAAACATCACCTTGTCCTCAAATCCGGAGAAGAGCCATACGAAAAGGGCTATTGCCACTGGCAGCGACAATCCCACTTGCCACAATCTGAGTTTTTTCATCCTCACAAGTTTGTTGGCAGTCTGCAACAAGTTTTCCGACTGCCAGTCGCTCGCCGACATATTATTAATATAAAAGTCGAGCAGAATCTCCACAAGCACAAGCAAGAGGATTGACGCGATAGCCCATATCGACAGTCCGGGATTCATCAGTTTAAGACCCACGAAATTGAGTATGCATAGCGGAAGCCCAACAAGCAGTTCAAACCAAATGTACTTGTGTATCCACGACATCTTCTTCGACATTGCGTTCCTTATCAGTTGGTCGTTGATGATCTCCTGATTATCCAATTTTTGCTTGAGCAGTTGCATCTGGCTGCGCATCGCTTCCAGTTCATTCACGTTGTGTTCTGTCACATTTTCCATTGTATTACGATTTTTTAGTTGTTCATATTCTTTAATTCCTCACGTATTCTGACGAGTTTCACCGAGACATTCTTGGATGATATTCCCACAATCTGTCCGATTTCGTCATACGGCATACCTTCGAGCCACAGCAGCACGATGGCACGGTCGAATACTCCTAGTTTGTTGATGCGCTCATAGAGTTTCTTCACCTGCTTGGTGTCGGCATCGTTGTCCTCATAGAGATTGATGTCCATTTCCACCTTAGCCTCCTTGTCGCGCCTGCGTTTTTTCTTGCGGTCGATGGTGATGCATGTGTTTAGCGCCACTCTGTACACCCATGTGCGGATGTCGCTTCGTCCCTCGAATGAGGCAAAGCCTTTCCACAGGTTGATGAGTATCTCCTGGAACAGGTCGTTGACCTCATCATTGTCCTTTGAGAACATATAGCACACCGTATAGATGGTTGACTTCTGTTCTCTCACCACTTGGGCGAATTCTTTCTCGTTGGGTTCCATTTATATATATTCTATTGAATTTTTCTCTGTTTTTGTACTTTAGACGTGACGCGAGGAGAATATGCTACAACTTTTCGGGATTTTTTTTCGTTAGAGTTCGATTACCCTAAACGAATATGGCGGCAACTCCACCTTGAAGACGGCATTGGAGTCATCCTTGACAACAGAGCCGCACTTACCAGTTTTCACCTCAATGCGCTCCTGCCCTGGAGTTCCGCTGAATCCCTCATAAGGGCGATTGGCCCCGATTTCAAGTCCGGCGACATTGAGAACGAGAGGCACAGGCAGAGTGTTTACCACCTTGAGATAGCCCTTGCCCGACTTGATGTCGCATACGATTGATGCAGCCACTCTTCGCTCGGCGTCCTTAGGCAGACCTTCAATATTAGAGTCGAGATAATGCGTGCCCGAATATTTTGAGAAGAGCTGCTGAGTGAAATAGCTAGGAGTGAGATCGATGGTCTCGTTGTCGAAGTATATCATGTCGGGATTCCAGTTCTGATGCTTCTTGTGGCAGAGCATCGGAGCATAGGAAGTCATCTCCACAATATCACCATTGCGCTCCACTCCGCACAGATGTAGAGCCTCTACGAGTGCGCAATCTACATTTCCATGCCCACTGCGGGCGGCATATTCGCCGAGATAAACCTTCGGTCCCTTGCGGTCGTAGTTGTCGTAGTAGTCCTGATTGTTGATAAACCATCCCACGCTCTCATAGTAATGCTCATCCACGATGTCAACGATGTCCTGATTCTCGAGTGCGAATGTCCATCCCTCGATATAGTCGGACGATGGAGTGTGAAACGGACCGGCAGTGCCGCATATCTGTATATTGGGATATTTCTGTCGTATAGCACGGCAAATCATCTCGTATCTCTCCTCGAAAGCGGTAGATATAATATCCTCATTACCAATGCCTATGTATTTGAGATTAAACGGAGCTGGATGTCCGGCATCAGCTCTCATCTTCGCCCATTTGCTTGTGGCAGGATCTCCATTCGCCCACTCTATCATGTCGAGGATTTCCTGGATATATGCAGGCATGTCGGCCATAGGTATTCCGCCTTGCTGTCCGCCATATCCGTTGGCATCGGGAGCCGAGTTCTGACAAGGCACACCGGCAGCGAGCACCGGCAGCGGTTCGGCATTGATGTCTTCACAGAATTGGAAGTACTCATAGAATCCCAATCCTCTTGTCTGATGATAATTCCATATATTGCGGTCGGGCGTGCGCTCCTGCAGCGGTCCCACAGTGTGCTTCCACCTATATATATTATCCAGTCCGTCGCCATGACTCATACATCCGCCTGGGAATCTCACAAACTTAGGATGGAGATCGGCAATCACCTGGGCGAGATCAGCGC
>OBLI01002017.1_pt1 | contig 18174 bp, 9 predicted proteins | sample 1519701 | NCBI WGS metagenome assembly OBLI01 (sample SAMEA3663005, study PRJEB22513) | pig gut metagenome | biome: pig gut; feature: pig-associated habitat; material: faeces | place: France | collected 2012 | reverse complement strand
GATATCGCGCAAAGGGTGAATAATCATCAGTTTTCGTCGAAACTTTTTGATTTATATGAAAAAATGGCTATATTTGCAGCCGTTTTTGTCCGGTATCGGATGGGAACAAAGGAATTTATTACATATCAACAAAAATTTTTGCGAAATGGCTGAGTATTTAGAGGCTGAAAAGAAGCAGGAGATTTTCGCGAAGTACGGAAAGTCTAATACAGACACCGGCTCTCCTGAGAGTCAAGTTGCTCTATTTTCCTACCGTATCAATCACCTCACAGAGCATGTGAAGAAGAACAAGAAAGACGTTGTTACTCGTCGTTCACTTCTCCGTCTCGTAGGTAAAAGACGTCAGATTTTGGATTACCTCCAGAAAGTTGACATCGAGAGATACAGAAAGATCGTTAAGGAGCTTGGTCTCCGTCGATAATACGATAGGAAACGAAAAGACCGGTTCCTGGTGGGAGCCGGCCTTTTTCAGTTTTTATATAAACTGGTCTACGAAGTAGAAGCGATCCTCTAAACGGGAGGAATAACCACATTTTTAAGTTGTCTGTTTTCGCGACCATAGACACTTCGACACGAAAATATTAGCAACCCTTGTCTGTAAAATAAATGACCTGCTGCAGATTACAGGGAGATGATATATGAAATAAGCAAAGAAAACAACTTCCATTGGGGAAGGCGGGTCAAATGAAGCACTAATGAACATCATTAACAAGAAAATCGAATTATCCGACGGGCGGGTAATCGAAATCGAGACCGGAAAACTTGCTAAGCAGGCTGACGGATCTGCAGTCATCAAAATGGGCGGCACCATGCTCCTCGCCACAGTGACTTGCGCTAAAGAAGTTAAGGAAGGCACAGATTTTATGCCTCTCCAGGTAGATTACAAAGAGAAATTCTATTCAGCAGGAAGATTCCCTGGCGGATTCATGAAACGTGAGGGCAAGGCTTCTGATTATGAGATTCTTATTTCTCGTCTTGTAGACCGCGCACTCAGACCGTTGTTCCCGGAGGACTTCCACCTGGAGGTATACGTGAACGTTAACCTCATTTCAGCTGATGCTGACACACAGCCTGATGCACTTGCTGGACTTGCCGCTTCTGCAGCTCTTGCATGCAGTGACATTCCTTTCGAAGGACCTATCTCTGAAGTACGTGTCTCCAGAATCAATGGTGAATTCAAGATTAACCCTACCTTCAGCGAAATGAAGGACAGTGACCTCGAACTCATGGTTGCAGCCACATATGACAACATTATGATGGTCGAGGGTGAAATGAACGAAGTAAGCGAGGCTGATATGCTCGAAGCTATCAAGTTCGCTCACGAGGCTATCAAGAAACAGTGCCTTGTTCAGGTAGAGTTGAACAAAGAACTCGGCAAGGACGTGAAGAGAGACTATCCTCACGATGAGGAAGATGAGGATCTCAAGAAGGCAGTTCACGAGTTCTGCTATGACAAGTGCTATGCTCTTGCAAAGTCAGCTAAGCCGAAGCAGGAAAGAACTGACGGTTTCGAGCAGATCAAGGCAGATTTCCTTGCAACCCTCTCTGAAGAGGATCAGGAGGCTAAGGCCGCTATGGTTGCAAGATATTACAACAATGAGGAGAAGGCTGCTATGAGAAACATGATTCTCGATGAAGGCGTGCGTCTCGACGGCCGTAAGACAGATGAGGTTCGTCCTATCTGGTGCGAAGTAGGCTATCTCCCTTGTGCTCATGGTTCTGCTATTTTCACTCGTGGTGAGACACAGTCTCTTGCAAGTGTTACCCTCGGAACCAAACTTGACATGAAGGAAATGGATGAGGTGCTTGTCCGTGAGACACAGCAGTTCGTTCTCCACTATAACTTCCCTCCGTTCGCGACAGGTGAGGCTAAGGCACAGAGAGGTATAGGCCGTCGTGAAATCGGACACGGAAACCTTGCAATGCGTGCTTTGAAGGCCGTAGTTCCTCTAGCACCTGAAAATCCATACGCAGTTCGCGTCGTATCAGATATCCTCGAGTCAAATGGCTCATCTTCAATGGCTTCTGTATGCGGTGGCTGTCTTGCTCTCATGGATGCAGGTGTCAAGATCAAGAAACCGGTTGCAGGTGTTGCGATGGGACTTATCACTGACAAGGACAGACCAAACGAGAGATATGCAATCCTTACCGACATTCTCGGTGACGAGGACCACCTCGGAGATATGGACTTCAAGGTTACAGGTACCAAGGACGGTATCACTGCAACCCAGATGGATATCAAGGTTGACGGACTTTCTTACGATGTTCTTGCAAAGGCACTCGAGCAGGCCCGTCAGGGTCGTCTCCATATCATGGGCGAGATGATGAAATGCATCAGCGAGCCACGTGAGGACTACAAGCCATTTGTTCCTAGAATCAAGCAGCTTGAAATCGACTCAGATTTCATTGGTGCCGTTATCGGTAAAGGTGGTGAGACTATCCAGAAGATTCAGAAAGAGACCGGTACTACCATCACCATCACTGAGGATCCTGAGAGAGGCAAGGGTATCGTAGATATCTTCTCTACAGATAAGGATTCTCTCGACAAGGCTCTTTCTTGGATTGAGGGTATCTGCGCAGTTCCTGAGGTAGGTGCAACATATCATGGAAAAGTTGTTTCTATCCTTGATTTCGGGGCATTCGTAGAGATTCTCCCTGGAAAGGAAGGTTTGCTCCACGTGTCTGAGATCGCTTGGAACAAGACTGAGAATGTGGCTGATGTCCTCAATGTAGGTGACGAAGTGGATGTCAAGCTTCTTGAAATCGACGAGAAGACCGGCAAGATGAGACTTTCTATGCGTGCTCTCACAGAGAAACCGGAAGGTTATGTAGAGCCTGAGCGTAGACCTAGAGGTCCACGTGACGACCATAGAGATGACCGTCGCGGAGGTGATCGCCGTGATGACAGAAGAGGTCCACGCGATGACCGCAGAGGTGACCGCAGGGATGATCGCCGTGCCCCACGTGACGACAGAAGAGGTCCACGTGATGACCACAGAGGCAGAAGACCATTCGGTCCGAGACCAGCTGACGAGAATGTAGAAGGTGCTGAGAATTTCAATGTTGGCGACAACTACGATGCTCCAGATTTCAATATGACCGAAAGCTCTAACGACGAAATCTTCTAGGTTATCATAGACCATAATAAAACCCTGAGTTCCGCATGTGCGAAACATCCGTTTGAATCCTGCGGGACTTGGGACAAATAATATATTATAAAGCCCGGCTGAAGTGATTCGGCCGGGCTTTGTCGATTATGTCAAAGGCTTGGCAGCCTACTCCTTGTAGCTGCTTGGTGCAGTGCCGAACTGCTTTTTGAATGACTTGGAGAATACGGAGACAGTGCTGAATCCGGCCATGTCAGAGATTTCGGATATGGTGTATTTGCCTTCCAGAATCATTTCCGCGGCTCTGTTCAGTTTGTAGGTCTTGAAGAACGTTCCCGGATTCTCGCCGGTAAGGCCCTTCACCTTGTAATAGAACTTCGTTCTGGACATGTGCATACGTTCCGCAATCTCCACAACGTTCAGTTCTGAATTCGACAACTCATTCTCCATCAGCTCGTAAAGCTCTGTCATGAACTTCTTGTCCTGAGGAGAAAGCACATTCTCCTCCATATTTCCCGTCTTGGTGGAAGAAGAAAGAATCTTGCGGACATTTTCCTGATTCTGGATCTGCGAGTGTATCATGGCCAAGAGATAATCCGGGTCGAAAGGCTTCGTCACATAGGCATTGGCCCCGACGTTGAGACCCTTGACCTGGTTCTGCATTGCGGCATTTGCGGTGACGAGAATTATAGGAAGATGACAAAGCTGCATGTCTTCCCTGACTTCGGAACATAGAGCATAGCCATCTTTTCCCGGCATGACCACGTCGCACAGGATGCAGTCCGGGGCATTTTCTTTCATCGTCTTGATGGCACTGTCAGCATCGAATCTGCAGATGACCTTGTAATATGGAGACAGCAAAGTCTTGAGATACAGTGCGATTTCCGTATCATCGTCTATCACCATTACGGTCAGCTTCTCATCCTCGATTACTGATACCGGTTCCTTGCTTCCCGGCAGCGGGAATACCTCTTGCTGCTCCACACTGCGCTTGACCTTGGTGTCGTCTGCGTAGGCTGCCTCGTCGGCAGGAATTACTAGTGTGAACTGGGCCCCGTGCATCTGTTCCGGCTGGATTGCCTTCAGGAAACCATGGTGCAGCATTGCCAGACGTCTGGAGTAATAAAGTCCGATTCCCGTTCCCATAGTGTGGTTTTCGGCCGGCTGATTCGTTATCTGATAGTACCTTCCGAAAATCTTGTCCATCTCGTCCTCAGGAATGTCAGAGCCGGAATTGATGACGGAAATCTTTATGTATTTGTGCCACTTCGCGACTTCTTTTCCGAAGGACTGCACAAGTTCATCAGCATTGACAACATCGAAGCTGATCTCGATTTTGCCGCCGGCAGGCGTGAATTTCAGGGCATTGGACATGAGGTTTCCTATGATCTTGTCCAGTTTGTCCTCGTCAAGCCATGTTATGAACGAGTCTTCGATTCCGCTCGTCTGAAGCGTGATGTTCTTGTTCGTCATATTGTAGCGGAAAACATCCAGATTCTTGGAAATGATGGAGATGGCGTCGGTAAGGCCGACCTGGAGAGTGAGCGTATACTCCTCCAGTTTGTTGAAGTCCATCAGCTGGTTCACCAGTTTCAGCATCCTGTCCACACTTCGGCGTACAATCATCAGAAGATTCCTGTCGGAACTCTTTATGTCCGGAGATTCGGCCAGCTGCGATACCGGTCCGGAAATCAGGGTGAGAGGTGTCCTGAATTCATGTGAGATGTTTGCAAAGAAATTCATATTCATCTGATTGATAAGATGTTCCTGAGCTTTTTCGCGTTCTGCCTTCTCAGTCGCTTTCCTCTCCCTGCGGAGTCTCAGGCTGATGTGTATTATCCATGCTGACATGCCTCCTGCCAATGCCAGATAAATCAGCCACGCCCACCAGGACGCCCATGGCGAAGGTTTTACAGATACGCGGATGGAGTTTTCAGTAGGTTCAATGCTGCTGTCATTACTCGTGATGCGTACCTTGAATACATAATTGCCGGCAGGCAGGTTTGCATAATAGGCTTCGCGGTTATGACCGCATTCGATCCAATAATTGTCGAAGCCCTCCAGCATGTAACTGTAATAGATTCTTTCATGTTCGCTATAGTCCAGTGCTGAAAACGAGATGTTGAAACTGTTCTGTTTGTGGTTCAGGTGAATGTCCGGACAGCAGGAAAGTACTTTGTCTATGCAACTGCCTTTGCCTGGAACCATTATCTTGTTGTGGACTTTCAGGTTTTCGAAAACTATAGGAATCCTTGTGGTGTCTCTCTTGTATTCCGGGTTGAACAATGTAAGTCCGTGAGTTCCGCCGAATACCAGACGTCCGTCAGACAGTATGCAGGAAGCCCTGTCGTAGAACTGGTTCCCTCCCAGACCGTCAGTCGCGAAGTAATTGGTATAGGTCAATGTCTTCGGATCGAGTCTGGACAATCCGTACAGGGTGCTTATCCAAAGAAAACCTTTATTGTCTTCTTCTATCGATGATATGTCTGTACATGCGGCCCCCGGAACGGGAATGATGGACCCGTCATGTTTGTTGTACCGGAGAAGTCCGTTGGATACTGTCCCTATCCAGATGTTGCCTCTTGTGTCCTGATATGCATCAGTCGGAATGAAATGAGGTGTCTTTAGGCAAGCCTCCCACTCCTCTTCCTTGACAGGCAAATCGCTGATTTCCAGTGTCTCTACATTGATAAGTTTCATTCTGTTTCTGAATCCGCACACCAGCATTGACTTGTCGTTATATCGGGAAACTGAAGGGATGAACGAATATCCTTCGAAGAGTTTCAGTTTTTTGGCTTCGGTGTCGCCGGGGCGCAGGTATGATACGTACTGGCTGGCAGAGGCTATCCAGATTGTCCCGTCATCGCTTTGTGACATTGACATCGGCAGGAAGACATTATACGATGAAATCGGAGTCATGCTGCCGTCCGCTATAGAACTCTTCGTCACTTTCCCTACCTCCATTGTCCACAGGAAGCCGTCCCTGTCAATGAAAGAGCCATATACAGTGTCTGATTCCAGCGGATTACTTGCTCTGTGTACATGCTTGATTTTTTCTATGGTCTTTGATGTCATGTCATATTTGAACATCCCGTAGAGATTGGTGGAAACCCACAAGTTGTCCTGTTTGTCAGAGACCACTGATTTTACGGATTTTCCGGCAAACGCTGACCTGATGGTATTGTCTTCGTTGAATCTTTCCTTGTAGTTGTATATGGTCTTGAAGCCCTGGTCATTCGAGCCTATCCACAGGTTCTTGTTCGAATCGGTGAACATCGTGTTAACTATGAATGCAGGTGTGTCAAAAGGAAATCCGGATTCCGAGCTGTGGGTAAGGAGGTCGTTCAGTTTGTCGTAGTAGAACATCTCGCCGGAAGATGTACAGAATATTATGTTGCTGTCCTCGTATCCATGTGCGTAAACAATGTCTGCCGACATGAATTTCTTGTTTCTCGTCAATGCCGGAGAAAGACTGACGAATTCCTTGTCAATGATATTGAATGCTTGAAGTTTCGATTCGGAGGATATCCAGAGGCAGTTGTCCGCCAGTCCGACGCACTGTTGCCATCCTTGCATGTCAATGACAGTGTCCAGATGGAAGTTTCTAAGATTGTAGCATCTGAGCTGTCGCGTGTCAGTTATCCATAGATTGCCCTTGCCGTCGGGATACCATTTGAGTGCCAATGTCTTGACCGGGTCCAGATCTTCTATGGCAGTGGAAATCTCTCCTGTTTCCGGATCATATGAATACAATTCCGGGTAGGCCATGACCAGAAGTCTGCCGTCAGCCGATTCTGTGATTTTGTTTACGTTGTGTCTATTGTCCGGCAATGTTATTTTCTCGAATGTGTCCTGATCGGTGTATCTGCACAGTCCGTTGATGGTGGCAAACCATAGCTGCCCTTTTGAATCCCGGAAAATATCATTGACCTGACTGTCGGAAATGCTGCCCGGAGCATTGGTGTGGAAATATTGTCTGTACTCGTGGCCGGTATATTTGTTCAGCCCGCGGAAAGTCGCGATCCAGATATGTCCGTCCTTGTCCTCTTCGAAATCATTGATCTGCTGGTTGGAGATATCGTATGATATTGTCGGCTCGTATTCTTGCTTGGAAGTCTGCGGTTCTGAGGTCCCGCAGGATATGAATATCGCCAGTATTGCAAGCAAAAAGATATTTCTCATTTCCAATTTTGTTTTAGTGTTCCCCAAAGATACTCTTTTTTTTCGATGCGGAGGCTCTGTCGCTGCTGTCCAATGCGTTTGAATGGGTGTTTATGAACAAATAGCCAAATTTTTGAACGGATTGACATGCCGAAATGTATGGAAAAACAACTTATGAATACATATTGCAAAACGTTTGATTTTTATCGTGGCTAACTTTGCATCGGCATTTGAGGGAATGCCATACCATATAATATATGTAAACTGAAAGTTCAAGTAAAAACTATAACCAATAAAAGTATTATGAAACAACCAACTATCAGTAGAATCATTTTGTCGCTGATGAGCCTGTGTTTCTTTTGCAATGTCCTGTTTGCGCAGAACATGGTAAAGGTGACAGGAACGGTGACAGACAAACAAAATTCTCCTATGATTGGGGCAAGCGTGTTCGAAAAGGGAACCCGCAACGGCGCCATCACTGACATTGACGGCAAATATTCCATCAGTGTCCCGGAAGGTGCCGTGATTGTATTCTCCAGCATCGGATTTGCCCCTCAGGAAAGACAGGCCGTGGCCGGTGTCATTGACATCGTGCTCGAAGAGGACCAGAAACTTCTCGATGAGGTGGTCGTTGTCGGTTATGGCGTGCAGAAGAAAAGTTCTGTGACCGGTGCCATTTCCCAGGTCAAGAATGAAGACATGCAGAACCGTACGATTACCAGACCAGAGCAGGCGCTACAGGGAAAGACGGCCGGTGTCCAGATTTTCCAGTCTTCCGCATCTCCGGGAGCATCTCCTACTGTGCGTATCCGTGGTATCAACTCCAATGGTTCGTGCGATCCTCTCTATGTTGTGGACGGACGTATCGCCAGCGATATCGGCGGCATTGACCCTAATGACATTGAGTCGATGGAGGTCCTCAAGGATGCTGCTTCTGCTGCGATTTACGGCGCGGCGGCCGGTAACGGAGTCATCCTCATCACGACCAAGAAAGGTAAGGCGGGGCAGGGAACAGTTACTTATGATTTCCAGTTGTCCATCCAGAATATCGCCAATGTCCCTAAGGTCATGAATGCCGAGCAGTATATCGGCTATATGACCGAGGCGAACTATCTTTCAATGGACAAGGTCAATGCTGACTGGGATTTCAAGACAAATACCGACTGGTCGAAGGTTGCGTTCGAGCCATCCAGAATGCAGAAGCACAATCTCGCGTTCCAGGGCGGAAACGACAAGGGGACCTATTATCTGTCATTGACTTATCTCGACAATAACGGTTATGTTGTTGGCGATGCCGATACTTACAAGCGTCTCACCGCTACCATCAATGCCGATTACAACATCAAGAAATGGCTCCAGGTGGGAACCAACAATCAGATTGAATACTACAAACGCAAGGCAGTTGCCGAGGGCTCTGAATATGGAAGCTTGCTTTCATCTGTCATCATGCTCGACCCTCTGACTCCTGTGAAATATTCTCCGGACAATCTTCCTGAGCATATGCAGACTATGGTCAATGCAGGAAAGACGTATCTCAAGGATAAGGATGGGAACTATTATTCCACATCTGCTTTCCAGGAGACAGACAACTATAATCCTTATATCATGAGGGACAAGAGCAATTCCACAAACAGCGGATACAATATCAATGGCGTCATTTATGCCAATCTCAAGCCGGTGAAGGGACTTGTCATCACTTCCCGTCTGGGATATCGTCTTTCTGCTGCCAAGAGCTATACTGTAAACAATGATTTTTATGTGAATACCACAATAAATCAGAGTTACATGTCTGTCAATGCCAGTGCTTCCACCCCTATTTATCTCCAGTGGGAGAACTTCGTGAACTACATGCACAGTTTCGGAAAGCATAACTTGAATGCGATGCTCGGAACATCTTATATCGACAATTCTTCATTCTCTGTGAGCGGAAACGTTACAGGCGGTGACGGCGACTTCGGTTTCAAGAAAGATGACCCACGTTATGCTTATTTCGCTTATGCTACTGCAACTGCCGTGAAATCAATTTCCGGCGGTGAGGAAATTATCGGCAGGAAACTCGCATATTTCGGCCGTCTGAATTATGACTATGCCGGAAAATATATGGCACAGTTCTCTCTTCGTGCCGATGCGGCAGACTCATCAGTTCTTCCGATTACCAAGAGATGGGGATATTTCCCGGCAGCATCATTGGGATGGACGATCTCTCAGGAAAACTTCATGCAGAACGCGAAGACTTGGCTCTCGCACTTGAAACTGCGTGGCAGCTGGGGACAGAACGGTACGACCTCAAGCCTTGGCTCATACTCATACCTTTCATCCATTTCATCCGGCATGTCCTATCCTTATACCAACGAGCTTCAGTATCAGATTGGCTCAATGCCGTCTTCTACAGGTAACAACGAACTCAAATGGGAGACTTCAGAGCAGCTCGACCTGGGTATCGACGCGAGATTTTTCAATGACAGGCTCTCGTTTACCGCAGACTGGTTCTCCAAGAAGACCAAGGACCTGATCGTGACTGGCATCACTCCTTCGACAATCGTCGGAAACACTGCTTCTCCTGTCAATGCGGGCAACATTGAAAACAAGGGTGTTGAACTCGAACTCGGATGGAAAGACGATATCGGTGATTTCAGCTACGGAATCAGAGGAAACCTCGCTACACTCAAGAATGAGGTGACATATATCCATGAGTCACTCGACCGCATCAATGGTGCAAGTTTCCATACTGCAACCGGTATGACCGTATTCGAGAAAGGTTATCCTGCATGGTATTTCAGAGGATACAAGGTGGACCATATCGATGCTGAGACAGGAGATCCTGTGTTTGTGGATGTGGACCAGAACGGAACTATCAATGATTCCGACAAGATGATGATAGGAAGCGGTATTCCGGATTTTACTTATGGTATCACTCTCAATGCCGCATATAAGGGCTTTGACCTTACAGTGTTCGGAACAGGTTCACAGGGAAATGATATCTTTAACTGCAGCAACCGTGGAGACCGTCTCCAGGCGAACAAGATGAAGTTCCTCTATACCGACAGATGGACTCCTTCCAACAAGAACGCTTCCAGACCTAGACCGGGCGCTACTGACATTGACAAGTACTGGCTCAGTGACGGAATGGTATTCGACGGTTCTTATTTCAAGATCAAGCAGATTCAGGTGGGATATTCTCTTCCTAAGTCATTCCTGAACAAGATCGGCATCAATTCTTTCAGAATCTACTGCTCTCTGGACGACTTCTTTACATTCACCTCTTATCCGGGATTCGATCCTGAGGTTACAGGTGTGGGAAGCGCAACAGGACTCGACAAGGGTTATTATCCGTCAGCAAGGAAAGTCGTATTCGGACTTAATCTTAACTTCTAATGTATTTGACAATGAAACATATAGGAAAAATATTGATAAGCCTGCTGGTGATTTCCGGCCTGTTCTGCTCATGCAGCGGCCTGCTTGATATCGACCAGCACGGAGCCACTTCTCCGGAAACTTTCTATAAGACGGATGAGGAGGCAGAGGAGGCCATTACGGCTGTGTATGCCAAGTTCGCGGGCATCTATTACAACTACTATTTCGTGAAGAACCTCTTGTCGGATGACTTCTGGTGCGGAGGCGGCGGACGCGGTGACAACGCCGACTTTGAGAAACTCAACGAGTTCACTTTCAGTGCGGACCATCCTATAATCAGAGACTTGTTCAAGAATTATTATGAGGTGCTTTATCTTAGTAACATTGTCTTGAAATATGTTCCTGACGGGAGTCCGATTCAGAAGAGAGCACGTGCGGAGGCAAGGGTGTTCAGGGCATATATTTACATTGACCTGATCTCACTTTGGGGAACTCCGCCGCTTGTGGACAAGCCGCTCGAACCATCTGAGTACAAGCAGCCTAACGGAGATCCTGAGGCTCTGTGGAGTCTCGTTGAGAACGATCTCAAGGATGCCATCGCTTCCGGCTCTCTCGAGGAGAAATCCGGAGTCAATGACAATTCTTCGTACCGTGTGAAACTTCAGTTCGCAAAGGCTTTGCTCGGAAAGGCTTATGTCTTCCAGCAGAAATGGTCTGATGCCTGCACCATTCTGGACGATATGATAGATGACGGCAAGTACGACCTGTATCGCGGAGATTATGCTGATATTCTCATGTACAATGCCGAGAACAACTGCGAGTCTCTCTTTGAAGTCAACCGTCTGAATGACCCGAATAACGCATTTACAAACTGGTCTTTTTTTTCTGCAATGGTGGGATGGAGAGGTGACCGTATGAGCATTTCGTCAGGTGTTTATCCTAACTGCTGGGGCTTCTGTAATCCTAAGAAGGATCTGTATGATGCTTTCGTGGCTGTTGAGGGCAAGGACGGATATCGTCTGAACGCCACCATGAAGTCTTTCGATAAACTTCTTGCACAGGGCGACAAGATTCTGGACGGCAAGGAAATGTATGACCATGAGGGATATTTCTGGTGGAAGAACAGAGTCCTTGCCGAAGAGATGATTCTCGGTGGATTTTTCTCATCTCATAACAACTATCGTTATATGAGATATGCTGAGGTCCTCCTTCTTGCTGCCGAGGCTCATGTGAAAGGCGGAGACAAGGCAAAGGCAGCCAATTATCTGAATGCTGTCAGGACCCGTGCCCATCTTTCTGAACTCGGTTCTGTGACCATGGATGACGTCATGACAGAGAAACGTCTCGAACTTTGCGGTGAGGGTGTGCGTTTCCAGGATATGCAGAGATGGGGAATTGCTGCTGACAGGCTTAAGGACCAGGGCAAACAGATTCCTTGGTTTGCCTCCAATGGAACGACCAGATGGGAAGTCTATAACAAGTCCCTGTATGGCTACAAGACAGGCAAACATGAACTTCTTCCTTTCCCTGAGACTGAGGTTACATTGAATCCTAATGTGAAACAGAACCCTAACTGGTAAATTGACATATCATGAAAAAATATTTGATACTAGCATTTGCATGTCTGGCTGCTTTCGGATGCGATGAAAGTGCTATTGATCCGTTGGCAGGGACATATCCGGTGCCGCAGAACCTTGAGTTTGCTACGGTCGCGGGAAAGAGAGAGGAAAAACTTGAGAGTGGACTGCGTACGTTTGCCGTCAAGCTTGAATGTGCTGAGGGAACGTTCGACGCCAATTTTACGGCTGACAAGTATTTCCTTGTGCCGAAAACCTATACTTTCTCTGAGTCTGCCGGTACGGACGGAACGTATTTCAATACGTCATGGACTCCGAAGGGCGGCAGTGCCGTGAAAGTGAAGAGCGGAGACCTGAAGGTGTCCAAGGCTGACGACAATTATGAATTCAAGGCAGCATTGACATTGGCGGATTCCAAAGTGATCAAGGTCCATTTCAATGGCGAAATCGTTTACGAACCGGTAATCGAGGCGTTGAGGCTTCCTGCTCTCCTTTCGGCTTCTGCCCAGGCTCAGGCTGACGGCTCCAATATCATCACCGTGAAGGCCGGTACTTCCGGTATTACAGCGACTCCGGGTGAATATGGCGTGACAATCGGCGGAAACGGAAACTACATTTCCATCGACTTTGTCAGCAGCGATGCCACTTTGCATGAAGGTACCTATACTCCTGCAGCCAATGGCGAGGCCAAGTCCGGCAATTATGTGATGGGATATGATACGGAGATGTGGAACACGACTTTCACCAACTGGGGAACATGCTGGTTCACAGTGGCCAATGACGCCGCGACCGGAATCCACATCGAATCAGGTGATATTACCGTTTCCAAGAAAGGAACCACATATACAATCACAGTGAAGAACGATGACATCTTCGCGGAATATGTAGGAGAACTTGGCTTATGATGAAATTAGGTTTGTTTGGAATTGCGCTGCTTATGACAGTGTCGGCGGCGGCGCAGGCTCCAATAGTGAAGACTGCTTCCGGCAAGGTCTCCGGAGTCGTCGAGAACGGGGTCAATGTCTATAAGGGGATTCCTTATGCTGCACCTCCTGTCGGTGACCTCAGATGGAAACAGCCGCAGCCTGCAAAATCCTGGAAAGGTGTCCGGGCTTGTGACAAATTCGGTCCGGCATCCCTTCAGGGCGGTTCTGCCGAGGGAAGCTTCTACTGGAAGGAGTTCTATCAGGGCGGTGCCCCTGAGATGAGTGAGGACTGTCTTTACCTGAATGTGTGGACATCCTCATCCCACAAGAAAATGCCGGTGATGGTGTGGATTCATGGCGGCGCCTTTATGAACGGCTATGGTCATGAAATCGAGTTCGGGGGAGAAGCATACGCTTCCAAAGGCGTGATTCTCGTGACGCTCAACTATCGTCTCGGAATGTGCGGTTTTCTGGCGCATCCTCTTCTGGATGAGGAAAACGGCGGACACGGTTCGGGCAATTATGGCCTGTATGACCAGATTGCGGCCCTCAGATGGGTTCATGACAATATCGCGGCATTCGGTGGCGACCCTGACAATGTTACCGTTTTCGGACAGAGCGCGGGTGCCGGAAGCGTCCAGACTCTGATAAGTTCGCCACTGGCCAAAGGCTTGATAAACAAGGCTATAATCCAGAGCGGCGGAGGCCTCGGAGGCATTATCGCAGCAACTCCGCTCAAGGATGCGGAGGCCAAGGGAAAGTCAATGTGGGATGGCGCCGGCATGACGACGCTTGAGCAGATGCGTGCCTGCCCCGCTTCGAAATTTGACGAAGTACTGGGTAACTATATGCGTCAGCAGAAAACTTTCGGAGGACTTCCATATGGTCCTTGCATTGACGGAACTCTGCTTGAGGACAGTTCTGACAATGTCGCGAAGGCCGGAAATGAGATGGATATCCCATACATGATAGGATACGTCTCAGAGGATATCGCTCCTCAGGTCATGAAGAAGGCTGCCATCGACTGGAGTCTTCTTCTGGAAAGCCAGGGCCGTCGTCCGGCTTATGTCTATTGCTTCAGCAGGGACCTTCCAGGTGAGGATGCCATGCAGTCAGGGGGCTTCGGTGACATGAAAGGTGCTTTCCATTCATCCGAACTCTGGTACGTGTTCGGAACACTGGGAAGGTGCTGGAGGCCGATGGAACAGCATGACTATGACTTGAGTGCGAAGATGGTGGAGTACTGGACCAATTTCGCGAAGAACGGAAATCCTGACGGCGAGGGACTTCCTCAGTGGAAACCTTGCGCCAAGGGAAATGAATTTATTATGGAATTGAAATAAATCTTATATGACTATCAGAAAAATCATTGCCGTTGCGGCATCATTGATGCTGGCAACAAGCACATTTGCACAGCAGGCTCTTTGGGGCGGCTCTAAGATTGTATCTCCGGAAGTAAACTCGGACAATACCGTAACCTTCAGATTTGCGGCACCGAAGGCCATCAAGGTCCAGGTTACCGGAGATTTTCTTCCTACGAAGAAGATCCAGACTCCTTTCGGTGAGTTTGACGGTCCAGGCGTCGCTGATCTCAAGGAGGGCAAGGACGGCATTTGGGAGTTTACTTCCGATGTGCTCGCACCTGAACTTTACAGCTATTCATTTATCGTGGACGGACTTCAGGTAAAGGACCCTGCCAATGTTTATATGAACAGGGATGTGAATTCCGTTACCAACATCTTCATAATCAAGGGAGGAAGAGGCGATCTGTACAGTGTCAATGAAGTGCCTCACGGAACTGTCTCCAAGGTATGGTATGACAGCCCGGGGCTCGGCATGAAGCGCAGAATGACGGTCTATACTCCTGCCGGATATGAGGACAACACCAAGAACAGATATCCTGTCTTCTATCTTCTCCATGGTATGGGCGGTGACGAGGAAGCCTGGATGGATCTCGGAAGGGCATCTCAGATTCTCGACAATCTCATTGCAGAGGGAAAGGCAAAGCCGATGATTGTGGTCATGACCAACGGCAATGCTTCCCAGGAGGCAGCTCCGGGGCAGTCAGCACTCGGACTCCAACAGCCGAGCATGCAGCTTCCGAAGACTATGGACGGTGAGTTCGAAGCAGCGTTTCCTGATGTCGTGAATTATATTGACAGTCACTATCGTACGATTCGCAAGAAGGAGAGCCGCGCCATTGCAGGTTTGTCAATGGGAGGTTTCCATTCTCTCCATATTTCTAAGCAGTATCCTGACATGTTCAATTATGTGGGTCTTTTTTCTGCTGCGATACTTCCTAACGAGGGAGTAAAATCTCCGATCTACGACAATTTCGATGAGAAACTTGCCGTTCAGTTCTCCAAGAAACCTGCCCTCTACTGGATAGGTATCGGCAATACTGACTTCCTGTATAAGGCTAACGAGGAGTTCCGCAAGAAACTGGATGATGCGGGTTACAAATATACTTATTTCGAGACCGGTGAGGGTCATATCTGGAAAAACTGGAGAATTTATCTGAGCGAATTTGTGCCTCAGTTGTTTAAATAATGAATTTATTATGAAAAAGTTAACATTGGCTTTTGCATTGGTGGCGGGCGTTTCCATGCTTTCGTGCGCACCTGGAACACCAAAACTCGGAAAGGCATCATTGGACAAGGTGATTGCCGCAATGACACCTGAAGAAAAGGTGCATCTGCTCATAGGAACCGGTATGGAAGGCTTTTCCGCCGGAGACAGCGCTGTGGTAGGAGAAACCAAGAATCTCGTACCGGGTGCTGCCGGAACTACATATCCGATTCCTCGTCTGGGAATTCCTTCTGTAGTGCTTGCAGACGGTCCTGCCGGCCTCAGAATCTCTCCGACACGAGAGGGCGACAATGCCACTTATTATTGTACGCATTTTCCTATCGGGACTCTGCTTGCCTGCACATGGGACACTGATCTCGTAGAAAGCGTCGGCAAGGCTATCGGTAATGAGGTACTTGAATATGGCGCTGACGTGCTCCTCGCACCGGCATTGAACATACACAGGAATCCGCTCTGCGGCAGGAACTTCGAGTATTATTCAGAGGACCCTCTCGTTGCCGGAAAAATCGCTGCGGCTTATGTCAATGGTATCCAGAGCAATGGCGTAGGTACTTCCATCAAGCATTTCGCAGGAAACAATCAGGAGAGCAACCGTATGAACAATGATGCGAGGATTTCTCCGAGGGCTTTGCGTGAGATTTATCTGAAGGGATTTGAGATTGCAGTGAAGGAGAGCCAGCCGTGGACCGTAATGTCTTCCTATAACAAGATCAATGGCGTCTATACTTCACAGAGCCGTGAACTCCAGACTTCCGTCCTTCGTGACGAATGGGGATTCAAAGGCATGGTCATGACTGACTGGTTCGGCGGCAAGGATGCAGTGGCTCAGATGGTTGCCGGCAATGATATGCTTCAGCCTGGTCTTGACAAGCAGTATGATGCCATCATGGAGGCTCTCAAGTCGGGCAAACTTGACATGAGTGTGATCGATACCAATGTGCGTCGTGTCCTGGAGATGATTATCAAGACTCCTCGTTTCAGGGGATATCAGTATTCAAATAATCCTGACCTCAAGGCTCATGCTCTCGTTACCAGACAGTCAGCCGCAGAGGGTATGGTTCTTCTCAAGAACGAGGGCGCCCTTCCTGTTTCTGCAGAGGGTACCAAAGTGGCGCTTTATGGCTGCACTTCCTATGACTTCATCGCAGGCGGTACCGGCTCCGGAAACGTGAACAGGGCATATACGGTGTCAATGATCCAGGGTCTTGAGAATGCAGGATTTGTAGTGGACAAGTCCCTGAAGGACACATACGAGAAGTATATCGCTGATGACCAGGCTAAAAAGAGAGAAGCGCTGAAAGGCAATCCTATGGCTATGTTCATGCCGTTGGCCCGTCCTGAGGAAATCGTTCCGTCTGCTTCTTCGCTTCATGCCAATGTTGCCGCAGCTGACATCGCCGTCATTACTCTCGGCCGCATGTCCGGAGAATTCCTTGACAGGACCGCTTCTGATTTCGAACTTTCTGCAAATGAACTGAAACTTGTCGAAGGTGTATGCTCCGCTTTCCATGCCGCAGGCAAGAAGGTGGTTGTAGTCCTCAATATCGGCGGCGTCATCGAGACTTCTTCATGGAAGAACAGACCTGATGCAATCCTTTGCGCCTGGCAGGCCGGCCAGGAGGGCGGCAACAGTGTTGCTGATGTCCTGAGCGGCAAGGTCAATCCTTCAGGCAAGCTTACCATGACATTCCCTGTAAGGTTCCAGGATGCGGCATCTTCTGCCAATTTCCCTCTCGACGGTGCCATGAGCAGTATGGATTTTGCCAATATGAAGGAAGGCGACGGCAGTAGACGCAATTGGGATTATACTGATTATGAGGAGGATATCTTCGTGGGTTACAGATATTTCGATAGCTTCGGCAAGGAAGTTTCCTATCCGTTCGGATATGGTCTTTCTTACACCACCTTCGAATATGGCCAGCCTTCCGTTGACTTCGCTGACGGCGTTTACAAGGTCAATGTCGAGGTGCGCAACTCAGGAAATGTGGCCGGTCGTGAGGTTGTCGAACTTTATGCCGCTTCTCCTGACAGCAAGGCTGCCGACAGGCCCGAGAAAGAACTCAAGGCTTTTGCCAAGACTCCACTTCTTGCTGCTGGCGAGACCTGTAAGGTAACATTGACATTGAACGCTGCAGACCTTGCGTCTTTCGACACTACTTCTTCTTCATGGGTTGTTGCAGGCGGCAACTGGAATTTCCTTGTCGGTGCTTCTTCCCGCGACATCCGTTCTTCGGTTGAGGTCAATGTCAAGGCTTCGTCTTCTCCTGCCGGAGATTACTTCAAATCTGACAAGACTCTGAATCTCCTTACAAGATAGTGTTTGTTGTAAGTGTTTTTATACAGGAACAGGCATTTTTCAGCAGCGTTTTCCGCTCACTGAAAATGCCTGTTCTTATTTTATCAGATTTTCTCTATTCCGATTCCCGGCAGCTGATTCAGCGTGATCTTGCCGTCCACGTA
>OBLI01002016.1_pt1 | contig 18176 bp, 8 predicted proteins | sample 1519701 | NCBI WGS metagenome assembly OBLI01 (sample SAMEA3663005, study PRJEB22513) | pig gut metagenome | biome: pig gut; feature: pig-associated habitat; material: faeces | place: France | collected 2012 | reverse complement strand
CTGCCTACGCACATCAAATCCCTACGGGATTTTTTCAATCATTACTAAATTATCACAGGAACAACTTGTATATCATTTCTTATTATATATACCAAAATGGGCAAAATAGAATGAAGAGGACGATTGCCTTTTGGCAGTATAGCAAATTTTAGCGAACTTTGCAGCCGAAATGAAAGAATCAAAAAAAGACATATTATTAGCAAAGATTAGAAACGGCTCACCTGTAACGCACACACAGCAGTTCCACCTCGCTGCCCTATTGAGTGTGCCTGCCATTATGGTGCAACTGTCATCTATCATCATGCAATATATCGACGCATCCATGGTGGGACAATTAGGTGCCAACGATTCTGCTTCGATTGGCTTGGTGGCGGCTTCGCTGTGGCTTTTCAGCGGCATCTGTAATGCTGCCACAGCAGGCTTCAGCGTGCAGGTAGCGCACTTGATTGGCGCGAAAAAGAATCAGGAGGCGAAAGACGTGTTTCGCCAATCCATCACCTGTATTCTCATTTTCTCTGCCACTCTTTCTGCCATCGGCATGGCTATTAGCGGCCATTTACCTGTATGGCTAAGAGGCTCGGAGGAAATCCGTGAGAGCGCAAGCACCTACTTTCTGCTTTTCAGTGCGTGTATTCCACTTCTTGCGCTTGAAATGCTTGCGGCAAGTATGCTACGCTGTACAGGTAATATCAAAATACCGAGTTTGCTCAACATTCTGATGTGTGTGCTCGACATGATATTCAATTACCTGTTCATCTTCCCCACTCACGATGTCACGCTGTTTGGAATGGTGATTACGATTCCTGGTGCTGGATTGAGGGTGCAAGGAGCAGCCATCGGCACCATTATAGCAGTGACCATCACTTCGGCTTGCATGATGTATTACGCTTGCTTCAAGTCGAAAGATTTGCAACTCAACACCGTAAAAGGATCGTTCAAGCCCACACGCCTTTGCATCAACAAAGCGTTGAGAATCGGTTGCCCGATGGGATTGCAGCACTTGTTCATGTGCTCGGCACAAATCTTTATCACAGCGATTGTAGCACCACTGGGAAGCATTCCACTTGCAGCTAACTCGTTTGCGGTGACGGCAGAGAGTATTTGCTACATGCCGGGTTATGGTATTGCCGACGCTGCCACCACGCTCGTTGGTCAAAGCATTGGCGCATCACGCAGAAAGTTGGCGAAGCAGTTTGCCACCATCACCGTTACGATGGGCGGAATCATCATGGGCATTATGGGCGTGCTCCTTTATATGTTCGCACCGCTGATGATGGGCATACTCACACCTGTGCCTGAAATCATCGCACAGGGTGCCGCAGCATTAAGGATTGAGGCTTTCGCAGAACCGTTCTTCGCCATTGCCATCGTGTCATACGGCGTGTTTGTGGGCGCTGGCGACACACTTATCCCATGCGGCATCAATTTGGCAAGCATGTGGGGTGTGAGAATCACCCTCTCGGCTATGCTTGCGCCGACTATGGGACTGCAAGGCGTGTGGACAGCCATGTGCATCGAACTCATATTCAGAGGCGTGATGTACTTGATTCGACTGCGTTCGGGAAGGTGGATAAAAATTAAGGAAGTACAATCAGCCACATAAACACTAAAATATTCACATCATTTCAGCCTAACGCCAAGGAATAGCGCAAGCATTGGAGCCGAATGGACAAGGAAATGTGAAATAGTTTTAGTAACTTTGTAAGAAGCAATTATTTATAACACTCAACCATACAAATTAGCATGGCAACTGTTGACGACAAAAAAATTATTTTCTCGATGGTGGGTCTGAACAAGACTATCAAGCAGACCAACAAAACCATCCTCAAAAACATTTATCTATCATTTTTCTATGGTGCGAAAATCGGCATCATCGGTTTGAATGGTGCTGGTAAATCCACATTGCTCAAAATCATTGCCGGCATCGACAACGATTACCAGGGCGACGTGGTTTGGGCACCAGGCTACAGCGTGGGCTATCTGCCACAGGACCCACCACTCGACGACAACAAGACCGTACTTGAGCTCGTGAAAGAGGGCGTTCAAGAGGTGGTCGATGCACTGGAGGAATATGAGGAAATCAACAAGAAGTTTGGACTTCCAGAATATTACGAAAACGAGGACAAGATGAACGAGCTTTTCGCCCGTCAGGCTGAGGTGCAGGGCATTCTCGACTCTACCGACGCTTGGAACCTTGAAACTCGCCTCAACCGTGCTATGGCAGCGCTCAATCTGCCACCAGCCGACCAAAAGGCAGAACACCTGTCGGGTGGCGAACGCCGCCGTGTGGCTTTGTGCCGCCTGCTGCTCAAAAAGCCCGATGTGCTGCTGCTCGACGAACCTACCAACCACCTCGACGCTGAGAGCATCGACTGGCTGGAGCAACACCTCAACCAATACGAGGGCACTGTGATTGCCGTAACCCACGACCGCTATTTCTTGGACGATGTGGCTGGCTGGATTCTTGAACTTGACCGTGGCGAGGGTATTCCATGGAAGGGCAATTACTCATCATGGCTCGACCAGAAGTCGAAGCGCATGGCTCAAGAGGAAAAGGCAGCGAGCAAGCGCCGCAAAACTCTTGAGCGAGAGTTGGAGTGGGTGCGCATGGCTCCAAAGGCACGTCAAGCCAAGGGTAAAGCGCGTCTGAACTCCTACGACCGACTTCTCAACGAAGACCAAAAGGAGAAGGAGCAACACCTTGAAATCTTCATTCCAAACGGTCCACGCTTGGGCAACAATGTGATTGAAGCGCAAGGCATCTCTAAATCGTTTGGCGAAAAGGTGCTTTACAAAGACCTCACTTTCACGCTGCCACCTGCTGGCATTATCGGTGTGATTGGCCCTAACGGTGTGGGTAAAACCACCCTGTTCCGCTTGATTATGGGACTGGAAACGCCAGACTCTGGTACTTTCTCTGTCGGCGAAACTGTGAAATTGGCTTACGTTGACCAACAGCACAAAGACATCGACCCCACCAAGAGCGTTTACGAAGTGGTGAGCCAAGGCAACGAGCTGATGCGCATGGGTGGCCGTGAAATCAATGCGCGTGCCTACCTCAGCCGCTTCAATTTCGCCGGTGCCGACCAAGAGAAGAAGTGCGGCGTGCTTTCAGGTGGTGAGCGCAACCGCTTGCAACTGGCACTTGCTCTGAAGCAAGAGGGCAACGTGCTGCTGCTCGACGAACCTACCAACGACATCGACGTGAACACACTCCGTGCGCTTGAGGAAGGTTTGGAAGCATTTGCTGGCTGTGCTGTGGTGATTAGCCACGACCGCTGGTTCCTCGACCGTATTTGCACCCATATCCTTGCATTTGAAGGCGATGGCAACGTGTTCTTCTTCGATGGCAACTATTCCGATTACGAAGTTAACAAGGCTAAACGCCTCGGTATTGAAGAGCCAAAGCGAATCCGCTACCGCAAATTCGACGAACAGTAATTCAGCCTCTGCACAAGCAAGCAAACAAACAAAATAAAAGGCTGTGCCACATCATGAGTGGCACAGCCTTATTTATTTGATGTAATTTGGATTACTTGATTTTCATACCCAGATTTTTCATCATGAATGCGTAATAATCAGCGGCTTCGTCGATGATTTTTGAGATGGGTTTGCCACTGCCGTGACCTGCCTTGCTGTCAATGCGAATGAGTTTTGGCTGGTCGCCAGTGTTGGCAGCCTGAAGAGTGGCAGCGTACTTAAACGAGTGGGCTGGCACCACACGGTCGTCGTGGTCGCCTGTGGTCACGAGGATTGCAGGATATTTGGTGCCATCGTTCTTGATGTTGTGGAGTGGTGAATAGGCACGCAAATATTCAAACATTTCCTTGCTGTCGTCGCTACGACCATAGTCGGGAGCCCAGTTCCAACCCACGGTGAACAGGTGATAGCGAAGCATGTCCATCACGCCCACCTGAGCGATAACTGCACGGAAGAGGTCGGGACGCTGGTTGGTGACCGCACCCATCAGCAAACCGCCGTTTGAGCCACCTTGAATAGCGAGTTTTTCGCTTGAGGTGTACTTGTTGGCGATGAGATATTCAGCTGCTGCGATAAAGTCGTCGAACACGTTCTGCTTCTTCATCTTGGTGCCGTCGCGGTGCCATTTGTCGCCATATTCTGCACCACCACGAATGTTTGCCACCACATACACGCCTCCATTTTCAAGGAAAGGAATGCGGTTCACGTTGAACGATGGTGTGAGGCTGATGTTGAAACCGCCGTAAGCGTAAAGCAATGTAGGGTTCTTGCCATTGAGCTTCATGCCCTTCTTGTGGGTGATGAACATGGGCACACGAGTGCCGTCTTTGCTGGTGTAGAACACCTGTTCGGTGATGTAGCGATCGCTGTCGAACTTCACGTTGGGCTTCCAAAAGAGTTTCGACTTGCCTGTAGCCATATCATAAGAATAGATAGAACCTGGAGTGGTGTAGCTGGTGAAGTTGTAGAACACCTCATCGGTGTCCTCCGATGAGCTAAAACCAGCGGTGCCGATGCCAGGAAGCTGAATTTCGCCCAAATTCTTGCCTTGCATGTCGAGCAGATAAGCGTGGCTTGCGGCATCTTTCTCATAATTCACGATAAAGTGATTTTTGCCTGCCATTTGGAGCGAACTGAGCATCGCATCGCCCTCGGCAATAAACTCACGGCCTTTGCCCACGCCCAGATTGTCGATGTCGAACACAAGCACCTTTGCCATAGGGGCATTCTCGTTGGTGTAAATATAAATATGCTTATCATCGTTGCCCACAGGACTGAAATTATAGTCGTAGGAGTTGTTGAGACGAATGAAGCGAGAGTTTTCGCTCTTAGTGTCTTTCACCAACAGCACATTGCCATCGCCACCGCTCTGATATATATACACAAAGCGCTCATCTTCGCTCACATAAGCCATGTGGAACATCAAAGGTTCCTCAAAACTACGGAACACGAGTTCGTCTTGCGACTGTGGAGTGCCGAGTTTGTGGTAATACACCTTCTGATACTCGTTTTTGCTCGAAAGTTCGCTCTTTGGCGCATCGTAGGCACTGTAATAGAAGCCGTCGCCCTGCCATGAGGCATTGGTGAACTTCGCCCACACGATATGGTCGTCGAGCATTTTGCCCTCCTTCATATCCTTCACATATATCTCATTCCAGTCGCTACCGCTGCGCGAAATGGTGTAAGCCATATAACGGCCATCTTTCGAAAAGTCCACCGACTTCAGTGCCACGGTGCCATCGTCGGAGAGTTTGTTTGGGTCGAGCACTTCACGAGGCGTGCCATCGAGCGAGTCCATTTCATACAGCACGCTCTGATTCTGCAAACCATTGTTCTTATAGAAGAAGTATTTACCGTGATGCTTGAAAGGAATGCCCATCTTCTCATAGTTTTGGAGTTTCATCATCTTCTCCTTCAAGGCATTGCGGAAAGGAATCTTCGAGATGTAGTCTTGGGTCACCTGGTTTTCGGCTTCCACCCAAGCGGCTGTTTCTGCAGAATTGTCGTCCTCCAGCCAGCGGTAAGGGTCAGCCACCTTCACGCCAAAATACTCATCTACTTGGTTCACGGTCTTGGTTTTAGGATAAGCAATCGGTGATTGCGCAAAACCTTGAGCAGCAATAGCAGCCATCGTCAATAATAAAAGTTTCTGTTTCATATTTATCAGTATTAATTTTCTGCACTAAGTTACCAATTTTTCCCCACATAACCCGAAAATCCCACACGAAATTCTGTGCCTCACACAGATCTCGCTCTACGGTTTTTGCTTTAGTGGGTGGGAAATCTCACAGAATTTTTCCGCTCATTTGCTCCAAGGGCTCACACAGATCCCGCGGATCTCACGGTTTTTGCTTTAGTGGGTGGGAAATCTCACAGAATTTTTCAGCACCTTTGCTCCAAGGGCTCACACAGATCCCGCGGATCTCACGGTTTTTGCTTTAGTGGGTGGGAAATCTCACTGAATTTTTCCGCTCCTTTGCTCAAAGGGCTCACACAGATTCAACGAGATTCAACAAAACAATTATTCGTGCGATTCGTGAAATTCGTGGTTAAAAACCTGCCACAAATTAGCACAAATTTTCACGAATAATTCAACAGAGAAAAATAGGAACACCAGTTGAGAAATTAGATGTTAGAAGAATTCCAATCAAGCCCCTGACTTCCATCATGCCAGTTTTTTCAAAGCGCCCGAAACACCTGAAACACCTGAAACACCTGAAACACCTGAAACACTTGAAGCACCTGAAACACCTGAAACACCTGAAACACCTGAAACACCTAAAACACCTGAAACACCCGAAACACCAGTTGAGAAACACGACTTCAAAGAACTTGGTGCAAAAATAATAGATAACAGGAAACACATAAATAGCAAAAAGGGATTTTTGCAAAAAAGTAGAAAAAATCGTATCTTTACACAATAATATACATTAACACACCAACAATATGGCCAAACTCTTTTTCACAAACAGAAATGGGAACACCCTTATGAAAGAATTTACAGGAATTCTAACTCATAACCCTACTTTAGAACAATTTGATGCAGTTGTAGGCTTTTTGCGAGCCAGTGGCTATTTTGCGCTTCGTCCCCTACTTGACAACATCAACAAGGCTCGAATTCTGATTGGTATCGATGTTGACAAATACATTGTAAGAGCCAACAAGAGTGGAAAGCTCTTTTTTGGAGCAGAAGAAGAAGTGAGAGAGGAATATCAACAAATGCTGCTCAAAGATATAGAAAAATCACACTATAGTATAGAAGTAGAAAACGGCATCAAGCAAATGGTTCAAGACATAATTGATGGTAAACTTGAACTTCGCGCCCACCCTAGCAAGAAAATTCATGCTAAGATATATTTATTCTATCCAAAGGAGTTCAACAGCTATACCTCAGGAATCCTCATTACTGGTTCAAGCAACCTTAGTGGAAATGGGCTTGGAATTAGTTCAGAAAAGCAATATGAATTTAATGTGAAGATACAAGACTATCAAGATGTAAAGGAGGCTCTTGATGAGTTTGAGTTACTTTGGAAAGAATCCAAAGACTGTCCAATTGAGGCAATAGACATCGATACAACCATCAAAAAAACCTATATCGGTGGAGATGTGAGTGCCCACGACCTTTACCTCAAAATGCTCATGGAATATTTTGCTGACCGCCCATTAGAAACTGACGCAGGCAATGTGTTTGACATGCCCGAAGGCTACACACGTTATGAATATCAAAGCGATGCTGTGCTTGAAGGGTACCAAAAACTTATCAAATATGACGGTTTCTTCCTTGCCGACGTTGTGGGTCTTGGCAAAACGGTAATCGCATCTATGATAGCCAAAAAGTTCTGCATAGAAAACGGTTACGAAAACACTCGCATTCTGGTAGTATATCCTCCTGCTGTGGAACAGAACTGGAAATCCACCTTTCAAGATTTCGGCATTGACCATGTGACAAAATTTATAACTAACGGCAGCCTCTCAAAAGTACTTGATGAAGAAAACTACGATTACTGGGATGCCGAGGAATATGACCTTATCCTTGTGGACGAAGCCCACAACTTTCGCAACCACACCAGCGGGGCATTTGAACAACTTCAAGAAATCTGCAAGATGCCACGCATTAACAGCGGTGGTGTGCCAGGCATCAAGAAAAAAGTGATGCTTATTTCTGCCACCCCTCTCAACAACTCTCCGCTTGATTTGTATAACCAAATACTTCTGTTTCAAGATCCACGCCGATGCACAATCGACGGAATCAGCAACCTCACATCGTTTTTTTCACCACTGGTTCAAGAGTTCAAAAAACTGCGTCGAGAGCCTGAATACGACCTGCAAGCCTATAAAAAACTTGCAGAAAAGGTACGTTCGCGTGTAATGAAACCCCTGACCGTGCGTCGTACTCGCACCGACATTGAATCAATCCCCCGTTACAACAAAGACATCAATGGCTTCCCGAAAGTGGCAGCACCACACAAGAACACATATGAACTTAACGATTCACTTGCCGACCTTTTCGAAAAGTCGATGAATATTCTGAAAGACAATATTAGCTATGCTCGTTACAAGGCCATATCATATCTGCTTCCAGAAAAGGCAAAAGGCCTCTACGAAAATGTAGATATTATCTCACGAAATTTGGCGAGCATCAGTAAAAACAGCCTTGTCAAACGACTTGAAAGCAGTTTCTATGCTTTTAAAAAATCATTAGCTCGCTTTACTCAAGCCAATCAAAACATGATTGACATGCTTGAGAACAACTGTGTGTTTATTGCACCCGACCTCGACATCAACAAGATGTACGCCTTAGGCATGACAGACGAGGAAATAGAGGAAAAACTAAACGAAAAAGCCGAAAAAAATCCTAAAAACGCAAAATTTGAAGCAGCAGATTTTGCCCCTGAATATATAACCGCACTCAAAGCCGACCAAGAACTACTCAATTTTCTAAACACAGAGTGGGCAAGTGTGACCGATGCCGACGATTCAAAATATGATAAATTTGAGTATTTACTGAAGCATGAGTTGTTTAAGAAGAGCATAAATCAAGGTCAGAAACTGGTGATATTCTCAGAGTCGCTCGATACTGTAAATTATTTAGCACAACGCATCAATCGAAAAGATGTATTAGTTATTTCGGCTGCTAACCGCAATGCGAACTTTAAAACCATACGTGCCAACTTCGATGCAAACGTGAAAGAAAGCGACCGCAAAAACGACTATAACATCATCATCACAACTGATGTGCTTGCAGAGGGCGTAAACCTTCACCGTAGTAACATAATCGTGAATTACGACACACCTTGGAACTCAACCCGATTAATGCAACGCATAGGTCGTGTAAACCGTATCGGTTCTATTTCAAAAAACATATACAACTATGTTTTCTACCCCTCACGCCAAGGCAACAAAGAAATCAATCTCAACAGGGTAGTGTTATCGAAAATCCAAACATTTCACAGTGTGCTCGGAGAGGACAACCAAATTTATTCCACAGAAGAAATTATAGACTTCAATTTAGACCGTCTATTTTCAGATGCTATCAAGGAAGAACAAAAAGAGAGAGATAAAGAACTCCCCTACTACGAAGAACTCCGCAACCTTTACCTTTGCGACCGCAAGAACTATAACCGCATTAAGAAACTCTCAATGCGCAGTCGCACAGGAAGAAAGTCACGCACAGTGGAAGGCGTCAGCCTAAGTGGAAACACCATAGTGTTCCTTAAAACCAATTATCGCAAAGTGTTTTTTCTTTCCAACGACACCGTGACGGAAGAAATTTCACCTATTGATGCATTTTCCTATTTCAAGGCTGATGCAGAAGAAAAATCCGTTCCAAGAATTCCAAACCATCATAAGCACGTGCAATGTGCCGTGGACAAGCTCAACAACATCATCAGCAAAGAGATTGCGCAAGAAGATTTAAGCAACGGAAGCCAAGCTCAGAACCTTGGTGTACAAGTAGCCACCGCCACCAGCCTTATCAATGCATTCCTACCCGAAATCCAAGACTCGATGCTGTATCAGCAAATGGTTGAACTCCGTCAGATTGCAGAACAAGGTGTAATAACCAAGGTTGCAAAACGCCTTCAACGCATACAAAAAGATTTAGGAAAAGCGAAAATCGACCGCAACGAAGCACTTGCTGAAATTATAGAGATGGCAAAGCACTACCACTCCTACTACATAGCCAACGAGGAACTTGCACAAGAAACTGAGCAGGAAGCTGGCATAATTCTTTCAGAATCATTTGATTAACCCATTTCAATATTGAAACAAATATGGATTATAAAAGCATTATTGAATCAAAATACAACCGCTTCAACTGGCAATCACTTCTCCATGACATTTTCCGCAACAAAGTGGAATTTTTCAGCATTCCTGCCAGTGTGAATGTAAATCACGACATTGCGAAGAAAGCCTTGTATTTAGGAAAAATCACCTTAACCGACGGACGATGCATAGCAGTATATGAAGTGGAACTTGCAGAACGAGTGGTAATAGAACGCAATAGAAGTGGCATACGCAACCTATTGTGTTCAGAGTGGCGTGGCATGGGCTGCGCTGGAGCCTTTATGTTCTGCTTCCGCCAAAACGAAGCGGCTTTGCGCTTTAGCTATGTGAGCGAAGCTTGGGTGTTTGATGATGATGGCACTTACAAGAAAGAATCCACCGACCCACGTCGGTTCACCTACCTGTTGGGTGAAGGTCACCGTTCTCGCACCGCCATCGATCAATTTAAAAAACTGAAAGACAGCGACCTCACCTTGAAAGACCTGACCAAAACCATCTCTGTAGAAGCTGTGAGCGATATGTTCTTCATTGATTACAAACGCCAATACGAGAACATCATTGAATACGTTACAGGCAAACGAATGGAGAAAGTGAATGGCAAATGGGAAGAACGCACAAAAGGCGAGCCATGCGAAGCGATTATGGCAGATTTTAGCCGATTCCCAAATCCTGAGAAAGCCGTGCGCGACTATGTGAAAAAGCTCATGGGTCGCCTCGTTTTTATCCAATTTCTGCAAAAAAAGGGGTGGATGGGTTGTACATCAGGCGAATGGAAAGATGGTGATAAAGAATATGTTCAAAATTTGTTTACCCAAAGCGAGTATAAAGACACCTTTGTGGACGATGTGCTGGAACCACTCTTTGCAGACATCAACACCAAGCGAGAGGGAGACTTGGCAAGCAATCCAAATTTGGGCAAAGGCGTAAAAATTCCTTACCTCAATGGTGGACTATTTGAGAAAGATGCCTTCGACGAAACCATATTTCCTCTACCAGGAAAGTATATGAAAAATATGCTCGATTTCTTCGCCAGCTACAATTTTACCATCGACGAAAACGACCCAAACGACGCAGAAATGGGTGTAGATCCCGAAATGCTTGGTCGCGTGTTTGAAAATTTGCTTGAAGATAATAAAGACAAAGGCGCATTTTATACACCCAAGGAAATAGTAACATATATGTGTCGCGAATCGCTCATAGCCTATCTTCAAACTGATGTAAGTGATGAGCCAACACTCAATGCTCTGCGCAAGTTCGTCAGCTCACACGATGCCACCTGTATAGGTGGTGCAGAAAGCCCATTAGCAAAACAAGTGAACGAGGCACTTAGGAGCGTGAAAATATGCGACCCTGCTATTGGTTCGGGAGCTTTTCCCATGGGCTTGCTGAAGGAACTTTTTGCTTGTCGCACAGCCATTGAAGGCGTTGAAAATGGCAAAGCGTCAGAAATCAAGAAGCATATCATTCAGCAAAACATCTATGGTGTGGATATAGAAAAAGGTGCTGTGGATATAGCACGCCTACGCTTTTGGTTATCACTCATCATTGATGAAGACACGCCACATGCCCTCCCGAATATGGATTTTAAAATCATGCAGGGCAATTCGCTTCTTGAACAATATAATGGCGTAGATTTAAGCGACTTAGGTTATCACAAGACAAAAAGAGAAAATAAAAAAGGGGTTCATTTCTCAATATTTGACAATGAAATAGATGTGGCTAAACGAGTTTTCAGCATGAAAATGAAAGAATACTTCAGTTGCGACAACTATAAGCATAAAATAAAACTTCGCAATGAAATCAAAGATGCAGTACAAGCCCAACTCACAGCCTCACATATTGATATTGATTTGAATAAGATTGGCGACATCAGTGCCAATACCGAATTTTTCTTATGGCACACATGGTTCCAAGATGTGTTTGACCAAGGAGGATTCGATATTGTGATTGGTAACCCTCCGTATATTAAAGAATATGAAAACAGAAATGCATTTAATGGTTTCAGAGAATCAAGCCAATATTATGTTGGGAAAATGGACCTCTGGCATGGATTTGCCTGTCTTCTTATGGATATGTTACGTCAACAAGGAATTTTAGCTTTTATCGCTCAAAATAATTGGACGACAAACGAGGGTGCAAAAAAAATGAGAGCAAAAGTTATTGAAGATGCTAGAATTCTACAACTAATTGATTTCAACGATTATATGGTTTTCGAAGATAGTGCGAGCATTCAAACTATGATAATGATTTTCTCACGCGATTCGACAACAAACAATTATACTTTAGATTTTAGAAAGTTATCACCATCTTCAAAAAAACAAGATATGCTCAATCTATTAGCAAAGAGAGGTGAACACACTTATTTGACCCCATTATTCAACAGAGAATTATACAAAGGACTCTATATAACATTTAGCCCTAATGAAAACATATTATCAAAGATTGCTTTACAGCCAAATCGGTTAATAGAGAAAGAAGCAACAAACGGCATACATCCTCATTACGATTTTGTTACAAAAAAAATTCATAAAAAACACCCATCAACTGTAGTTGGAGAGGGCATTTTCGGGCTGTCAACTCAAGAAAAAAATCTCTTGAAATTAAGTAAAACAGAACTAGACATACTAAAACCATACTATACAACTGCGCAAGTTAAAAGGTATTATACGAACCCTAAAAATGAATTATGGATCATATATACTGGGTCTCAATTTAAAAATCCAGAACTAATGAATCCGTATCCAAATATTAAACGACATTTAGACCGATTTAATGGTATAATCACATCAGATAATAAACCATATGGCTTGCACCGTGCACGACAAGAGGCGTTTTTTAAGGGAGAGAAAATTGCTGTTCTTCGAAAATGTGTGGGAAGACCGTCTTTTTCTTATTCTGATTTTGATTGTTATCTCTCTGCAACTTTTTATATAATACAAACAACAAGATGGAATATGAAATTTTTAACAGGAGTTTTAAATTCAAATTTAATCAAATTTTGGCTTTTTTATAAAGGCAAAATGCAAGGTGAAAATTTTCAAATAGACAAAGAACCTTTGTTAAATATACCACTTCCATCAACTAAATGCGAACAAAAAGAAATTACCAAAGTTATAGACAAAATTCTTGAAACAAAAAAAGTATCTCCAGAAGCTGACACGTCTAGTTTAGAAGGAGAAATTGACAATCTTGTTTATAAACTTTATGGCTTGACTGATGACGAGATTGCTATTGTTGAAAACTCTTAAAATTAATTGATTAGCCAGCCACAAATTATTCACAAAGGAATATATTTTTCGGACTCTTGACAGACCCGGACAGACCCTTCTGACATGTCTGACGCTTTCGGCAGACGGTGAGGGGGGCTGAGTGTGGGGTTGTTTTAGCTTTAGGGATTTTTTGGTGGTGGGGGGGTGGAAAAAATGAGGGCGGGTTTTTAGGAAAGCCGCCCTCGGTAGTTGTTTGTTATGGGATAATTGGGTTATTTTTTTGTTGCTTTTTTTGTGGTTTTTTTTGCGGCCGGTTTCTTTGTGGCAGCCTTTTTGGATGGTGCTTTTTTGGCTGGCTTTTCTTCCGCTGCTGGTTCATCTACTGGGAAATCGCCTGTGGTGTCCTTCACAATGTTGTTGCGGAGCATTTCCACCTCGCGGTTGAGTTGGCTGATTTCGTTAGATTGGTTGCGGATGGTGAGCAACAATGCGTTCAATTCCTCATTGTCGATTGACTCTGGGTATTGCTCTTGCACACGAATCATGAAATCGCTGAGCACATTCATATAGTTGGTGAATGCGGTGTAAGGCGAGTCGTAGGGGCTGTAGTGCGAGTGCACTGAGCCGTCTTCGTTGTGCTTGGTGCTCATATAGAAGAAGTGGTCGCTTGCCTGGAGGTAGTACCAGTCTTGCTTGATGCGGCGGTCTTGGCAAAGGCGCACACGCTCACCGATGGAGTAGAGTTTCTTCACAGCCTCCTGCTGGAGAGTGTTGCCAAGCCATGCGCTGGTGTCGCGCGCCTCATCCGCCCAAGAAATTGGGTGCATCACTGGCATTTCGCCCACCGACTTCATTTTTGAAATCACTTCGCTTGGAGTGAAGAACTCGATGCCCTTTTCGACCGCAAAGCGTGGCAACGCCTTCATAAACTCGAAGATGCCGCTTTCGCGTGGTTGCATTTCGCCGAAGGTCTCGTAGTTCATAAAGAGGTTGACGAGTTGTTCTTCTTCAGGAAGTGATGCAATCCAGTCGATATACTTGTCTGCTGTGAGCGGATATGATGCCCAGTCGGGGTTGCTGAAGCGGAACGAAATGTCGTCGCTCAATTTAGAGTTCTTCAACAGCAGCTTCAACTTTGGAGCCACAGGTGAAGAATAAACGTAGTTAGGCGACTTCCAGCCCAAAATGTGCTTTGCGCCTTCGGTAATCACGCCCTTAAAGCCCATATTCTGAACCATGGCGGAGATGTCGTCGTCGTAGATAAGCTCGGTGTTGCGGAACACCACTGGGTGCTTGCCAAAGAGTTGGAAAATCTTCTTGTCGTGGTCCTTCACCTGTGCCACAAACTCATCGGGATCCTCAAGCGAAGCGAGCGAGTGGGCGTAGGTTTCGCTGAGAAATTCCACACAGCCGGTGTCAGCCAATTCCTTCATCGACTCGATGAACTCTGGCACATAGATTTCGAGTTGCTCAAGAGCTGTGCCGCTGATAGAGAATGCCACTTTGAATTTCTTGCCATACTGCTTAATCATATCAAGGAGCATTGCGTTGGCTGGCAAATATGAGCGCTGTGCAATGCGAGTGATAATTTCATCGTTGGCAAAATCATCGTAATAGTAATGGTCGTTACCAATGTCGAAGAATCGATAGTTCTTCAGACGGAATGGCTGGTGTATCTGGAAATAAAAACAAATTGCTTTCATTGCTTTATTTTTTAGTTGTTGATTTTATTCGTTTAAGATTGTTTTATCGGTTGATGAGGTTCTTGTAAATGTCGATGACTTTGGCACCTGCCTTTTCCCACACAATCTGCTTCACTTCCTCAAGTCCCTTTTCGCACAGTTCCTTATACATGGCAGGATACTTGATGATAGAATAGATGGCGTCGGCTATGGCATTGGTGTCCCAATAGTCAACTTTAATCACATTATTAAGAATTTCGGCACAGCCGCTCTGCTTGGAGATAATGGATGGTACGCCCATCTGCATGGCTTCGAGTGGAGAAATACCGAAAGGCTCACTCACCGATGGCATGATATACACATCGCTGGCTTTGAGCATCTCGTACACCTCCTTGCCTCGCAGGAAGCCTGCGAAGTGGAAACGGTCGGCGATGCCACGACGCGCTGCCAAACGAATCATCTTCTCCATCATGTCGCCACCGCCAGCCATCACAAACTGCACGCCACGCACCTTGCTCAGCACCTGTGCGGCTGCTTCCACAAAGTATTCGGGGCCCTTCTGCATGGTGATGCGGCCGAGGAAAGTGACCACCTTATCGTGCTTTGGCGGCACGGTAACGTTGAGCAACTCCTCGCTCAGCGGCTCCACTGCATTGTGCACGGTGGTCACCTTGTCGGGTGAAATGCCGTATTTCTCAATCACGGTGCGGCGAGTGAGGTTGCTCACGGTGATAATGTGGTCGGCATTGTTCATGCCGTCTTTCTCGATATTGAACACTGTGGGATTGACGTTGCCACGGCTTCGGTCGAAGTCGGTGGCATGAACGTGAATCACCAATGGCTTGCCTGTGACCTGCTTGGCGTGAATACCGGCAGGATAGGTGAGCCAGTCGTGAGAGTGGATAATATCGCATGGAATGGTGCGTGCAATCACACCAGCCACAATCGAATAATTGTTGATTTCCTCAACGAGGTTGTCGGGGTAACGACCGGAGAACTCGATGCAGCCCAGGTCGTTGGTGTTCATATAATTGAAATCACTGTAGATGTGATTTCTCAAATCAAAATAAGTCTGAGGGTCCATCACATTGCCGATACGACTTTGCACATATTCGCTGCTCACGTCGCGCCATGCGATAGGCGTGGTGTTGGCGCCAATGATTCGTGCAAATCCCTTCTCTTCGTCGCCCCATGGCTTGGGTATAACGAATGTGATGTCCATGTCGCCGCAATCGTACATACCTTTCGTAAGACCGTAACTTGCGGTTCCGAGACCACCGAGAATATGAGGGGGAAATTCCCAACCAAACATTAAAGCTTTCATATCGTCAGGTTAATATCAATTTACGGTTAAACATCAAGATTTTTCAACAAACGCAACACACGGAGAATCTCGCCCACATTGGCAGCGAAGCTCACTGCGCCACGGCCAATGAATGGTGGGTTGCCGTCGTAAAGTTCCGACAGGGTGCCGATAGCGCCTTGCGACATTTCGTCCTCAAAGCCAATCATCATGCGATTCACGAACGAGAGACCGCCAATGCCAAACACCTTCACATAGGCGTGGCAGTAGAAGCCCATAAGCCAAGGACGAGCCGACCCTGAATAATACGCCTTTTCGCGCTGCTCTGGATTGCCCACATACCAAGGATTATAGCCGTAGCTGTTAGGGCTCAATGTGCGAAGTCCCTTAGGGGTGAGCAACTCGCGGGTGATGAAATCGAGAATGCGCTTGCGCTGGCGACGGTCGAGCGGTGTGTGGTCAACACCCACTGCAATCACCATATTTGGACGAACGCTCAAATCGGTGTAAGAGCCGTTCACATAGTCGTAGAGATAACCGTAGTCGTTAAGGAACGTGGGGGCGAAAGATTCGGCGTAAGCGTCGCTAATCTTCTGCCAGCGTTCCACACGGCTCTGCATCTGCTTGTCGTCGGCATACATCTGAAGCAGGAACATGAGCGCGTTATACCACAGCGCGTTAAATTCCACCAGATAGCCGGTGCGAGGAATGAGCGGAGTGCCATCGGGGCGCGCAGAATCCATCCACGACATAGGTTGGCGTGTGCCATCGGTGCGCACCAAGCCGTTGTCGTCGACTTGCAGATTCGGGTGCTTGCCATCGATAATAAAGTCGATGAGCTGTGCCACCAGTTCGCCATAACGCTCGCGTGCAGTAGGCACATCGGTATCGTGTGAATAGCGCTGAATAGCCCAAGCTGCCCACAGAGGCACATCGGGAAGGTCGATGCCCTGCAAATGCTTGTCGGGCTCACCAGTTTCCATCCAGCGAGTAAAAGCCTCTTTGGCGGTATCCATAATAGCCTCGAAGTCGGGGCGGTGGTGATTGGAGAGCGTGCAGCCTGGGAGAGCGATAAACTCATCGCGCGCACGCACCTTGAACCATGGATAGCCTGCAAACAGATAATGCCCGTCGGCGTTGGTCATATAAAATTGCTTTGCACTGTTTTTAAGGCAGTTGTAGAAGCTGGTGCGAGGCGTGCGGGTTTTAATCTCATCTTCATACATCTTGGTGAGCTGACGAGTGTTCACTTCGCTCACGCCAGCCGAGAAGATGATGGTGTCGCCCTTCTTCATGTCCACCTCAAAATAGCCAGGCACATACAGGTCCTCGGTGTAAGGAATGCCTCGCTCCAGGTCCTTGATATACTCGATGCCTTTATACCAGTGGGGGTCGAACACAAACTTAGGCTTGTGGTTCACCTGCATAAAGAGCTCAGGATAACCATCGTACATGCATGTGGAAATGCCGTTCGACACTTCCTTGTAATCGCGTCTTGCCACTTGGTTTTCAACGCAAAGGTCGTTGGCATTGCGGAACGCCAAGAAAGGACGGAACTGGAGCGTGGTCTTAGAGTGAGCATCTACCAGAGTGTAGCGGATAAGGATACGATTCTCGTTGGTGATAAAGATTTTCTCACGCTTCAGAATCACGCCACCTACACGAAACGTGTGAGTAGGCACACGTTCGCAATCGTACTCTCTGATGTACTTGTGACCATTAGGACTGTACACGCCACCGGAATACCTGTGCAAGCCAAGGTTGAAAGGCGCACCGTGCTGAATCACCGTTTCATCAAGCGACGACAAGAGCACATGGCTGTTGTCGTCAATTTCAGGAACAGGAATCACAAGAAGTCCGTGCTGCTTTCTTGTGTTGGCTCCCACAATGGTAGTGCAGTGGTATGCACCAGATTGATTCGTGCGCAGCACCTCCAAGCGGAGCGACTGCTCAAGATTAATCAAAAGATTCTTATCAAATTTAAGATAACTCATGATAAGCGGTATTATGGGATATTTTTAGTTAATAATTTCCGTTGTTTGGTTTCGTCACGAATTTACATTTTTTTTGCAACTCTCGCAAATAAAATCGGCTCTAATTCTCCAAATCGGCAAATAATATGGTGAATTTTCGGAAAACGCATTTTCACAGCCGAAAATGGTTCAGTGGATAAATGCTGGGGGCACAAAAACAAAAACATAAAAAACAGCCTTTTAG
>OBLI01002014.1_pt1 | contig 18197 bp, 23 predicted proteins | sample 1519701 | NCBI WGS metagenome assembly OBLI01 (sample SAMEA3663005, study PRJEB22513) | pig gut metagenome | biome: pig gut; feature: pig-associated habitat; material: faeces | place: France | collected 2012 | reverse complement strand
ATGTGGTGATTTCTTGAAATTTACTCTTGACAAGAGGTCACTTCATAACAGGTGAGAAAATGCTAAAGAATGTTGAAGACATCATTATTTCAAAGGCAAGAGATAGTGAAAAATTAGAGGCTTTGAAGCAATATGAAGATGATATCAAAACAGCGAAAGACATCATCAATGGCAAACTTACATATTGTGAGGAGTGCAAGGATTATTATCTTACAAAATCTTTCTTTTCGGAAAAAGAAACTATCCCTACAAAGATTTGTGTGTATGAAGATCCAATTAATTCAGGTGGCAACGATTATGTAGATGGGTATGCTGATATTTTATATAGTGTTTGTCCAAAAGGTCATAAACACATAGTTGATAGAAAAGAGAGAAGAAAATAGGAGAATATGTAGTTGTAGGAGGGATAAATTATAGAATACGATTTTAAAGGAAAAGAAAATACTATCACGGCAGAACATTTAAGAAATGGTCAAACTTGTAAAGTAGTTGGATTTGGTCAGCCGATGACACCAATACTTAAATCAGACCAATTAGTAATTTGTAAGCCTGTGATAGAAGATGCAGAGTGAAGTGCAATATTTAACCTTTGAACAATACTTATTAGAGGAGAGGAATAATGAATGTTATATTTCTTGACTTTGATGGTGTCTTAAACGGGTATAATTTCTGGACAGATTTTGGATGGAAGATTGCTTGCAGTACTCATTGCAAAAAGATAAAGGATTTATACAGAAAGATTACCGATCCGTTTGGGATTCATAGAAGAAAAGTACGACTGCTTGCAAAAATAGTGCATAAAACCAATGCAAGGGTTGTACTAACAAGCAGCTGGCGTAATAAGGTATGGGATATATCTTATGGTACAATGGAAGGCAACGCAAGAAAGCTATCAGATCTATTTAATAAATACAATATTGCTATTTTTGGAATTGTACTAAAGTTGCCAGATGGCGACCGGTGTGATGAGATTTCTGAATGGTTATCAGATCACAAAGGAGAAGTTGATAATTTTGTAATTCTGGATGATGAACGGTCAATGCTTGAGAATTTTGTTGGTAAAGGCCTTGTTCAGACCTCTTCCGTGAAGAAGGGAGAACTTATAATGGGACATTGGAAAGAAAACACCGGCTTGAAAAGAAAACATGTAAGACAGGCTTGCAAGATATTGAACGGAGGAAGATAAAACTTCATTTGAAAAACCGCTATTTAAAATAGTTGTTGGTAAGTATGTGTACAAACTTTGAAAATATTTTTGCTCAAAAGCCTAAAGAACTGAAGTCTTATTTTATAAATAAGTAATAAAAAAGGGATGAAGATAGTTGCTGCGAAATTATATGTGTAAATTGTGTGGAGAACGAAATTTCATCGGAATTGACTCTAATAAATAAGTGGAGGAAAAATATGAGAAAGAAATTATTATGTGTGCTTGTAAGTGTCCTTGCTGTTGCAACCTTATGTTTATCAGGATGTACGTCCGGGTCATGTACATCTAAGACGGATGATAGTTGTGTAAAACAATTGTCTGAACTTGCATCTTGCGAATATATATATGATTATACAGATCCGGATACAGGTATCCACTACCTCATTTATTTTGGAAGCAATGGACGTGCCGGCATAACACCACGACTCAACAGAGATATGTCAGTTATGGTGGATGATGAATCAGCAACAGAGGCTAACTAGCAACGGTGGTATTTATGAATGTAATTTTTCTGGATGTTGATGGAGTATTGAATTCCTTTCCATACTTCGAATCAATGAAAGGTTTAAGTACAAAAAGCGATTACAATGAGATAAGTGATTTTCATTTGCAGATGTTATCTAAGTTGTATCATGATTGTGATGCCAAGATTGTTTTGGCATCCACATGGAGGGATTTGGATGACCCTACAGATAAGAGTTGTTATACAATGTATAAGTATTTGCTGGATTCGCTTGCAAAGTACGGTATGACTGTGTTTGACAAGACACCATTGATTGGTGGTGCTAGACCTCTTGAGATAGTAACATGGTTGCAGCAGTGTAATGAAAATGTCAACTTTGTCGTTTTGGATGATGATTACTCTTCTGAGGAGTATGACAAGTATGAAATTGCAGATCATTTGGTTCAGACTAAGTTTTTCTGCGATACTATCGACGAGGGAGGTCTTCAGCAGGAACATGTAGATTTAGCAAAGCAAATTTTAGGGGTGATATAAATGTATTCTGTAATTGATTCCTTTAAGGCATCATTCGCACTTATTGTTATGTCAATAGTGTTTGGAGTTCTTTTTCGAATAACTACTAATACGGATGCTATACTTACAGCACGTGTAAAAGGAAGTGATCTTGTTACTGCTACAGAACCAGTATTAGACTCTCATAAAGAAGAAAGTAATGATGACAGCTTAACAACGGAGTTTGGTTTTGAAATTGATCCTGCTGTAATAGCGATGTTTTTCTTATTTTGCTTGGCATGGTGAGTAATACTTGGAATGTTATTTTGTTGATGAAGCCATTATCAGCATCGGTATCTTAATACCGATGCTGTTATTTATTTACAAAGGAGGTAGTTTATGTTATTTATTGCAAAGTCTGCTTGGGATAAATCTCAAGTAGCAGACAAAATGAGGCGAGGAGCCTGTGGTTTGGAAATCCAATTGCTTGATCCAAGAAAAGAAACATTCTTGACAAGTAAAGCTAAGGTATTGGATGACAGTATACTTAAGTATACGATTGAGGCTGTTCATATGCCATTATCAAATGGCATTGACATGGAAATTGAGGACGTAGATGGACAATATTATTTTCCTTATGTCTGTGAATTTGCAAATGAAATTGCAAGAATTCAGCAGCGAAGAGTGATAGTTGTTATCCATTTGCATACGACAATTTCTAATTTGAAGTTGTATGGTTTGTACGACAAGGTATGCAAATCTCTTACTGCCATGGCGAAGAAGTTTCCAAATGTAACGATTGCAGTTGAGAATACACCATACTTTTTCGATGTACCATACTCAAATGTCGAATTGGTCGAGACTATTGGATTAAGTAATGTTGGTACTTGTTTAGACACATGTCATGCTATGATGACAGAACGCATTATACATGACTTGTCAAAGGATTTTAGATGTCGCAAAGCGTCATTGGAAGGATTCTTTGAGAAAAACAAGGACGTGTGTAAATTGATTCATCTTGCAGATTGCGTAGATGCCGGGACAGGCTATGGCAATAATAAAGGGCACGGCGTTTCTTTTGATATGAGCACACTTGACAGCATACCTGTGTTGAAAAGGATTTTCAGCTATTACCGTTATTATGATTATAAGTGCAACATTACACTTGAGGTCAGAGAGGACGATTTCTTAAATTGTGTGAATTTCTCTAAAACTCTGGAAGCCTGCGATCACGTTATAAGCAGCTTTTAATTGTAATCATCATTATAGTAGTGTACATGGTCTAGTTGACTGTGTATGCTTTGTAATTTGCTAAGATACTTGATTTTTGTACATAATAAGTTGCGTCTGAACATCAGGTATTTTAAATAAGAAGGAAATAATGACTGAAGTTATACTATAGCTTTCAATGCGGATTGATACTATATGTACCGATGTATCTGTGCTCCACAAATAGTAAAGTTACTAATGACTAAATCTGAAGATTTATCTGTAATGAGTTTGATACTATTGATTGTAAGTTCTTTTGCAAATTTAGTTTATTCTATTGTGCTTGACAGGACCGAACTTATAATTGCAAGTGTTTTGGAAATTGCTTTGATAGCAGTAACACTTGTACATACAGTCTATTATGAATGTGAAAATAGACACTTTGCAGAAAATAGAAAGCTGTTATTTATTTACAATGGTAGTTTACTGTGACAAATGATTCACTAGCGAGAAAGAAACAGGAGAACTCATTAGTAATTAATGCTTATGCAGATTCAACTAGCAAACTTAATTATTGCAAAATGAAAAATGGGTAAATTGTTATTTTTGTCATGGTGATCGTATTAAAAATAAGCTGATTATATTCAAACCAAATAATCTTGCTTGTACAGTTTCACTTGATGAAAAACATATACGTATTTTTTGGGCGGATGATAATACATTGGAGAGTATGCTGACTAAAGAGCATAAAAAGTACTTCTTATTGGAAATTTTTTGTGGCTCAAATGTTAAAGTCTTTTGTAGAGGTAATTGCTCAGATATTGTAAATGATTTGCATGGAGTAAACGTGTATAAGCTTTAAATACGAAAGACAAAATTCAGCAATGATTGTTACCTGTAGGTTTACAAGCCCCATTTAGAATGTTACAATGTTTGTAGTTTATAATTTGTTGATGAGAATACATACAATTCGCAACTTTTATAAACCTAGAACTCTCGAAACTTACTTTATAAAAAAGTAATAAAGTAAAATAGAGAATGGGGGAATTTTCTATGAAGAAATTAGTGAAAACAATCGTGATTGCATTAGCAATTGTAATGACAGTACCTGCAGTTGCAGATGCTAAGACAGTAGTTACTATTTCAAACAAAACAAAAACAGTATACGTTGGTAAGTCAACAACATTAGCTGTTAAGAGAAATAATAAGAAAGTAACAGGTGCTAAATGGTACAGCAGCAACAAGAAAGTTGCAACCGTATCTAAGTCCGGTACAGTAACTGGTCGTAAGGCTGGTAAGTGCACTATCATTGCTAAATACAATAAGAAGTCATACAAGTGTGTAGTAACTGTTAAGAAGCAGTCAATCAAGATCGGCTTTAACAAGACTAAAGTTACAATGGAGAATGGTAAGTCTTGTGCAGTATACATGCAGCATAATGGCAAGAATGTAGTTGTAAAGTCTGTAAAGACAAGCAATAAGAAAGTTGCTACAGTTACAAGGAAGGGCAACAAGGTCGTTATTCAGGCAAGACATAAAGGTACAGCAACTATTACTGCTAAATACGGTAATAAGACTTATAAGTGTGTAGTAACTGTTACCAATGGTAAATGGGCACAGACACTTCACTGCTCTGAGTATGTTGGCGAGACTAATGGATACACAGATTCCAACGTTGTCTTTAAAACAAATGTAAGAAAGAATCAGGTCGTAAATCTTAATTATGCTGGTAAAGGTCAGAAGAGTTTCACAATGAAGTATGACTGCAGTGCAAAGATTAAGAAGATTGAAGTTACTACTTTTGGTGATACAAGTCGTCAGTATTATGATTCATATGAATACAATGATGGAAATTATGTATATGATGATTCTAACGGATCCTTAAGTTGGGGATCCTTTGATTGCATTTCTGCAAAAGTAGATTACAAAAATCATACTATTACTTTTACTGCTAAGAAATTATTCTTCCCTATAAGCAACTTAGACGTTAGAGTTGATATCACTCTCAACAACAATAAGAAAGTCTTTTTGAGCAATTTATTTATCATTAACAATACTACAAAGGGTAGCCAGTGGGATAAAGAGCATTACTACAAGAAAGATGGTTGTACATGGGATAAAGCTTGGAAGATGACAGTAGTAAAGCAGGTCAAACCAGGCGTTACTAAGTTAGAGGACGATTACGGTGAGGTTGTTTGGACTAATCGTAAAGGTCGCAGCATCCGTGCACGTGTTGCTAATATTGATATTGGCAATGGCAAGACTTTAACAGTATACGGTAAGTTTATGGGTGACTTCGGAACAGATTATAATAATCTGTTAAAGAACTGCAATGGTGGAGATACTTACAAGAATAATGGTAAGGCACTTATGAATTATGTACGTGTTGCAGCTATCGAGGAGTCTGTTGCAGACCATTGTGGTACAGTACGTCCGAATGGTGAGATGAGACATGATGATTGTGATTTCATTAATAGAATGTATGGTCTCGAGTTCATGGATTTAGCCGGATTGGAGGACTATAAATATTGTGCATATGTTGGTTGGCAGCGTTATGACGAGAATTATATAAATGAGGATACGACTGGTACACTTACATCAAGTGATTGTGCTACTGATGTGTTTACTCAGGCATTCTGCTGTTACTATGCAGTTGGGGACAGCGATGATGATCCTAATGATCGAATGTCTTCCGCATGGTTAAGAGAACGTGGTTACGGTGAGAACTAACTTTTCACCACAATAGCTACAAGATTTAAAGGAGCTTCTTTGGAGACTCCTTTTCTTGTTACCTATAGGAACCGATTATTTCTGTAATTTTGCCGCTGAAATCTAGCGATTATTGTAAATGAGATTATCTTTACATGTATCACGTAGTATGATATTTTAAATTTGATATTTTGCTGTCAAGTGCTTTTTCAAAAAATATAGACATTGATATTTGATTATGGTATAATGCATGCATGTGTTTAGCAAATGCATGTATTATTTGGTGTGTACGGCGTGCTTACTATAAGAAAATGTAAGGTGCGGAATTATTTATGGAAGATAAAGATAAAAAGATTAGTGTCGAGCAGCTAAAGTCTGTATTAGTGATTGTTTCTATGGCATTATTGACAATACAACATGGGGTTGGTCTTTTCGCAAAAGAAAACTCCATTTCATATATACCTTTGTTAGTATCATTTGTAACTATTTTTGTTGGAACTATTGGTGATGATTCAGCAAAGTACATTAGGAACGTAGCATTAGCAGCAAGCTTTCTTATCTTTGTCGCAGGTTGCATCATTTATACTATAAATCTTAACGACATCGAGATTAGTGCTATCATTATTTTTTATTATCAAAAGATTATGTACGGATTTATAAGTGTATTTTCTTTATTGTTAAGCATATTATACGTAAAACAGCTAAGTAAGTTAAATTAACGGAGGGCAACATGGAAGTTTTATTGGTAACTGTATTTGTGTGTGTTACATTGTGGATTTCGAATGTAATTTTCAGCAGACAGGAACAAAAGCGTAAAAAGAATATTGTTAGGAAGAATAAAATGCTACAGGATTTTTATACGCAAGACCTTGCAAATATGGAAGAAGTGCAGTTATCAGGTATCAGTATTGATATGAATAGCGATATGAAGTTTTCAGAGGCTGTTAATAGAATCAATTTGAGCATTGATGTAGGAGTGCAGCTTTATGACTAAATTGGAATTTATGACATTTTATAATACTGTGGTTCGAGAATTGGGTAATAGATTTACCAGTAAATATCCTAATTTTGTTTTTTGTGATAACGCCTCGTCATTATACGAGGAATATCTAAATCAAAAAACTATGTTGCGTAACTTATATGGTAAAGTTGATGAACCAAATAAAGCGTTATTAGATAGACATAAAGTTTGTGCCTGCATGTTGGTTGCAATTATCAAGGTGCGATTACTTAGTGGTAATATAGATACAGACGACGGCTTTAGCTTATCAAATGCTTCACGTATAAATGAACAGTTAGCATTTTTAAGCACGTGGGAGCTTCTTAAAGGTTTTTTAGTTGCGCGTAATGAGTCTGTGACAAACTTTACGTTGCCAAAAACATTTCATAATGTGTCATTTGTTGATACATTTACACGGTCGTTATTTTATGCGAATCAGCTGAATTCATTGTCTACACCTTTGATTGCCAATTTATTCTTCTTATTGGAAAAATATTGTGAATCACAAAGTCAGAATGTGTAATCAATATAAATATGTGCAGGACAACCTTTTGATGGTTTGTCTTTAAAGGAGCTTCTTTCGAGGCTCCTTTTCTTGTTACCTAGAAGGACTAATTATTAATGTGAAAGGAGAATACTGATGGATAGGAGAATTAGAATTATGGCACAACGCTTAAAAAGTGAAACATATACCATAAATAAAGTTTATAAGGATTTATACAAACATGATATGTTCTTTGTAAATAGAAAGTATCAAAGAAAGCTTGTTTGGACTTTAGAAGAGAAGCAAGCTTTAATTGATACTATATTTCAGGAATACCCAGTGCCTATGTTTTTGGTTGCCTGTGATTATCAAAATGAAAAAATGAAATGGGAAATTATTGATGGTTTACAGAGATTAGATGCTATTATTTCATTTATAAATGGTGCATTCATGATCAAAATCAATGGAAAAACAGGCTATTTTGATCTCGATGCATTTACAGGCTATGGTAAGAAGATTGAAGATGGTATAATTGAACAGCAATATCCTACATTACCTTTAGAGATTTGTGAACAGTTTTTAGATTACGAATTATCGTTTTCTATAATAGAAAAACCAAATTGCAATGTAGAGGAGGTCTTCAGAAGAATTAACTCTACTGGGCGTAAACTATCGAAGCAAGATTTGCGACAAGCAGGTGTAACTGGAAATTTTAGTGACCTGGTTAGAAAAACTGCAACATATATTCGTGGTGATTACACCGCTGAAGATATTGTTAAATTTTCTAAAATTGCTGATTACAGTCTTACAAACAAGAAGCTTTCTTATGGTATAGATATAAATAATATTTTTTGGATTGAAAAGGATATTATTTCAGAGAGTAGCATACGCAGATCCAAAGACGAAGAAATAATTGCACATATTTATATGTATCTTATTACAAGAGGAGATAATTCATCTTCTACTTCGTCCCTAGAGAAAGCTTATGATATTGATAATCCATTAAAACAAGTATTAGACAACTATCTTAAGACGGAAGATGATATTATTCGCTGGATGGATATTTTTAGCAGAACGTTATCTATTATCGGTGATGTATTGCTTGATGACACATTTTCATGGAAATTGTTCGGAAGAGAAAATGTCTATAATAAAGATTACTCTTTTTTGATAGTATTTTGTGCTATAACTGTTTTGTCTTTGAATGGTATGATTGTATCTGACAGAAACGGTCTAGCTGAGAAATTCAATAATCTTGGAAATGATGAATTACTGGAGATCACAAATAAATCTAAGATTGTTTGGAATAAAGAAGTTCGGGATAGATTGATAGAAAGAGTAAAAAATGTTATTAAGCCTTATTTTTCTTATGCTTCGATATCAAATGATGACTATGATCATTGGAATATCAAAATGATAAATTTCCTTGAGAAAGCATATACAGAAGAGCAAATGTACGATTTTAAAATCGGAATCACGAATTTTAAAACAGGCACCTTTAACAAAGGATGTATTTCTAAAATAGTGGAAACACTTGCTGCTATGGTGAATACTAAGTGCAATGAGAATGGATATGTACTTTTGGGAGTACCGGATAATGATGACGATGCAAATTTTATTTCAAGTAAATTACATACCGATGTAAAATGTTGTGGAAATTACAAAATATTAGGAATCCAGGATGAGGCAAACACTTATTATAAGGATGTGGATGATTACTTGAAGAGAATTAAAGAGACAATAGAAAATGAGCCAGTATCTGATACATTCAAACATGAGATATTGACAAAGTGTCATCCAATTGAATACAAAGGTAAACTACTATATTTATTTGTGTGCAAGTCTAGTGCGCCTGTATATTATAATAAGAAGCTATATGTCAGGTATGGTAGTCATAATCATGAAGTTGAACTAGGTTCATCTGAATTCGATGTTGTGATGAAAAGATTTTATAGTAATTCAGAGAGTGATATGGTTTGTGAATGTGAAGAGCGTAGTGTTGGAAGCATCAGATCATTTTAAATAAGCAGGGGTTTAGTTAGGGAGTCTTAGGACTCCTTTTCTTGTTACCTGAGAAATTGACTGTTGTTATAATTTGTTGCTAAGAATTGTAAAATATGATGATGTGAAGGGAGAATATTGATTTTGTTGGGTGCCTATAGTATACTGCTTTTGGAGGTATACTATGCTAAACGAATTTGTCGGATTTATAGGCACCATTCTTGGAGGTGTCGGAGTGTATTTAACAATAAAAAGTCTGCGAAAAGATAAAAGATTGAAAACAATAGATTGGAATGATATAAATTCAGCTGTAAGATTTTTCTGGAAGAAGTTGCACAAAGAAGATTTTATCCCAGATTTTATTATATCACCTGGACAAAAGGGTGGTATTATTGCGCAGATGTTGGCTGAAATGTATAAAGAAAACATTCCAGTTCTGACCGGATTCTTAGAGCATGCAAATTCACCAGAGATTGATACAGATGATTATCTTATTTTAAAGACTTCAAAATGGAATGTGTATTTACCAGGTATTTTGAAGAAATACAGTAATAAGCAATCATGTCGTGTATTAATCATTGATGATTTTACGATGTCAGGTGATTTTCTTCAAACTATAAAAAGAACACTTAATGATTTTGGTTATCGCAGTACGGATGTACGTAGTTGTACTGTTGCTGTAACTAAAGTCGCATTAGATGCAAAGAAAGCTCCAGATTACTATTGGAAAGTGGTTGAGGATAGAGACTTTTACTTCCCATGGGGTAAAGCAGAATAGGAGATTATTATGGTAATGATGAATAGTACTTACAGTGAACTGACAGGTGCAATTCACAACGAAGAACCTGCAGAGATAATGAATGTATTGCTGCAAGTAAAAGATATGTTTAGTCACATAGACTTGCGTGTAAAAGAGAAGGCAACGGCAGATTTTGTTACAAACAAAGATCTTGAAATTGAAAAGTTCCTAATTCAGGAACTGCAGAAGATTGATGATATTCCTTGTTTATCAGAAGAGACTGAGTCACACAGTATAGATGATAGGTACTGGTTAATTGACCCAATCGATGGCACAACGAATTTCATTCATAGGTATCCTAGTTATTGTACAGCTGTTGCAAAGATCGAAGACGGAGAAACTGTATATGGGTTTGTGTTGGATGCAGTGGCTTCTGTGATTTATGTAGGATTGAAAGATCATGGATCTTTCAAGTGGAATTTAATTACCCACGAGGTAACAGAGATGAGAGTGTCTAGAACAGAGCATCTGACAGATTCTTTAATTGGATTTGGTTGTCCATACAATAAGACTAAGTCAGAACGGTTGTTTTCAATTTTGAACGCTGTTTTCAAGAAATGTCATGATTTAAAGAGAAAAGGTCCGGCATCATTAGATTTGTGCTATGTAGCCGATGGTGCATTGGACGCATACTTTGAGTTTGATTTAAAGGAATGGGATTACAAAGCCGGCGCATTAATTTTAAGAGAAGCCGGTGGAGTAATTACGGATTGGGATGGTAAATCAGATTTGCAAGGGAAGAGTAATATACTGGCTACAAATGGCGTGTTGGCAGATGAATTACTTCAGTACTTAACTTAGTGGCTATGACTGAGAAGTGAATACAAGATTGAGCAAGAGTGTATAGATCAATAGTCTATACACTCTTTTATAATATGGAATTTATACTTATTATCGTATTGATGTGAATATGATTGGTAAGAATAGATTATGATGTATTGTCATGTATGCTTGAAAGAAAGGAGGCAAATGAGGTATAATGTCGAATGAGGTGATGATTAACATGCATAATTCAAATGCATTAGTTGCAATGGCACAAGTAAGCCAAAATTCAAATAATCCATTTGCAGTTTTCGGTGAATACATAAAATACTGTATTTTCAGTAACACATCTAAAACTTTAGTCATTCAAGATATATCTACTGACTTAAATGAAAAGTTTGGATTAGAAATGCCTAAGAATGTTATTCTTAGGTGTCTTCAGAATATTCAAAATGAAGGACTGATTGAAAGAAAGAATCATCAAATATATGCTATTGGTAAATATGATGTAGAGGGATTTGAGAGAAGCAAGCGCAAATTCAAGGAGACAGAAAACGCATTAATTGCTAAATTGATTGACTTCGTTAAAGAATATAATAAAGTAGATAGCGAGAAATGGGATGATGTATATGCACGAGAACAATTTATTAAGGTATTAGACAGTAATAATATAGCTTATGATATATTTATGAATAAGCAGCCTCACGATCTGGAGTATGAGAGTGGCACGGATGATTTAAATGCAGATGAAGAAACATCATTGTTTTCCGATTCTTTTTATGTAGGAAGCTTTATAAGAAAGATAATTAGTGAAGATTCCATTTATAAAGAATATCTGCAGGATGTGTGCAATGGTTTAATGATTTGCGTGGGTGCATATCAGTTATCATCTGAGAATACTAATTCAACAATAAAGAATACAGCTTTCTATTTTGACACTAGATTATTACTGCGTTATCTTGGATGCGCAAATGCTGCAGCTGTACAGGCAGCTAAAGAATTGGTAGAGCTGATACAAAAACAAGGTGGTAATATTTACTACTTTCCACACACATTAGATGAGATGGATAATGCATTTTATGAGGCTATAAAATCATTAAGAAGTGGCGAAGTGCTTCGTGATAATGAAATGCGTATGTATGTGTCAACGCTTCGATATAAAATTGATGTGTTAAATCTTAAAAAGGCTACGATCAAAGAAGAATTAGCAGAAAGCAATATTCGGTTAAGAAGTCTTGGTTCTTATACAGATTATGAAAAGATTCATTATGCCTTTGATAAGGATGATTTTGAGAGTTATATGCTTTCCCAATTGAAATGGGATCCTAAAGTTATGGAAAATGATGTTATGTCGATATGGGAAACGCATATGCTAAGAAAAGCTGATTATTCAAGTTACTGTGGTACAAGTAAGTGTTTACCTGTTTTTGTAACTACAAATCAGGCATTGGTGAGTAAAACACTGAAATATAAAGATGATCATCGTCAAGTAAGTGCTATAGCTGGATGGAAGAGTAATAGACTTCCAATTATTACCGATATTCGGATGACATGTAGAATTTGGTCACCGACAGAAGAGGGTAAGAAGTTATCCTTATTATTTTTAGCTGCCAATGCAGTTGCTGCTCAAAGACCTACACAGAAGTATATCAACACAATCAGAGATTTAACAAAAGAGCTAGAAGTGAATGCACATAAATATTCAGGTTTAGCCTTATCTGAATTTTTTGATGACAATCTTGTGACAGCGATATTGAAAGAAACTGGGGGCGATTCAGAAAAATTAGATGTTGACACATTGGCAGATTCCGTTGATGAAGTGATTGCATGGAATTTAAAGGATTCCAAAGAAGAAATAAGTCAGGTTAATGAAAGACTAGAAGAAGCAACGACTAAGTATGATAACCAGACACAGCAGATTATTGATGGGGCAGTTACGTGTAATAAAGATAAAATGGGAGCAACCGGAATACCATTACGGTTAGCATTAGGATGGCCATGGTTTACTGCCATTATACTTGAGGCTGTTTCTGCAATCGTTTCATCAATAATTGGGAATAAGAGCTTATTACTAACAGGATTGATTCCAATTGTGCTTGGAATATTTGAGCATTTTTTCGATAAAATTCATATAGAAAAGATGATTATGAAAAAAGTTTTTCCTCGAGTTGAAAGGAAATTTGAAGAGAAGGTAACCAAGAATTTAAGACAGGCGGAGAAACAGTACGAAAGTGAGATTCTTGAACGGGTAAAAAATGAAACAGATATTTTTGTTAAGTGTAGAAATATTTTAGAGTAATAAAGATGTCGATTTCAGTAAACAACAATGATGATATTATGACTTGTAGCGTGTGGATGAGTAATTCACACGCTACTTTGTTAAAGATGAGAGAATTGTACATAAAGGAGTTACAATTATGACAGAGAATGTATTAGCTGTTTGTATAATTATTAGCACATTGGTTTATTCTTTATTTTATTCGATTAACTTGGGACAACATCTTAGAGCAAGAATTTTAGAATTGAAGTCTATAGAAATTGATTGCGCAGAAAGAAAAGAATATGAGAGAAGAGCGATTATTTGCATCGTGATTGATATTGTGTGCATATTTTTGTTGTGGTGGTTTGCATCTGATGTACTTATTTCTTGTATTCAGCACTTATTGTGGTGAATCATTGAGTTATTAATTTTGTAATGATTAAAGATCTAAGACATGTCAGTTGATATTTATTACATAAAGTGATAATGTTAATAAGGAGGATTTTCTATGTCAGTATTTCTTTCAAGATTTAAGCAATTAATCATGTCAATTTCATATCAAGAGCGCAGAAAGAAACGTTTGGATGAATATAACACTCGAGTCGCAAAACTTAAAGGTATGCAAGCTGATGAGTTGATGTTTGAGTATATAAGTAGAAAATCAGAGTGTATGTTTAAGAAGGGGATTTTTTCGCTATTTGTAGTTGCAATTGCATTATCTGCAATCTTTAATCTGTGGGACAGATTTTTTGTATTTATTGAAAAGTCTATTCGATATTCATTAGATATACAGACTGAAAATCCAGAGGTAGCACGAGTTTGTTTTATACTTGCCACTTCTATTATGTTGATATTGACAGTTTTTATAATAATTTTATTATTACTGATGGCTAGAGATGTTAAAAGTAGTGAGTATGATCTGATGATTATTGAAAGTGTACAGGACAGGCACTAAGCTTTTATAGTGGTGATTTATTTATGAGAGTTAGAAATTATTTAGCAAGATTATTTCCAGAGTTGGCATATTCATTTGTAACAATTATCTATTTGATAATGTTACATAATTTGAATAAAAAGTTGTTGGCACAGAATTTTGAAAATGCATTTGCATTATTAGCATTTGATGGGTATATTGCAATAAAATATTTTGTGGTAGCATTTATTTTCTTCGTGCTCGGATGCTTGTTGCTTTGGAAAAATTTACATCATATTATGCAACATGAAGTGACAGTGGAAGATATGCTTATTTCGATCATTGCATTCTTTATGATTGCACTGATTATAGTGTTATTGATAATTTTTATCAATAATCCGATTTTACGTGCAGTATTAACAGTATTAGCTATAGGCGTTTGCATTTACGCTGCGGAGTAGTTATAAAATGATAGGGAATTTATACACTGATAAGCACACAGTATTTAGCATGTGTTAAATACTATGTGCTTATTGCATTAAAGGAGAGGCATTAACCTCTCCTTTTGTGATTCATGATAGATTACAAATGCTTTTAGCAATAATGAGAACCTATAAATGTAATTGTAATTCTTATAATATCATGACATTATAAAAAGGTGGTATAAAAATGAAAAATGGTAAGCATGTAACAAGTCAGGATGAAACAAGTAAGCGTCTTCCTGATATAGGAATTGGTGTTGTAGTTGGATTATACATTATATATTTTGTTTTATGCTGCATGTATGTCAGGTTACAAGCACGTGTCAATTCATTTGTGGATAGGGTAGAAAGCTATGAAACAAAGGTTGATCTGTTAGAAGATGATATTGCAGATTTAAACCAGCGTGTTGATCAGGTACAAAAGGAGTATAAGGATTATAAGGATTATTGTAAGGAAGAGCATGAAGATTTATCAAAGAGAATAACTCAGTTAGGAGTTAATGCTATTCTTAGACAAATTGATGAAAGGAAAAGTAGTAAAGGACCAAATTAGGTCCTTTTGTTATTTGTTGGAGCTAAATGATAATACGGTTTAGAGCATGAAATGGATTTGAGATTAAGGGATGAGGTGATACTTTGGATTTTCCAGCAGAATTCTGGTTCATTGATAGAGTTACTGGCACTTGCTTTATTACAGAGGATGAACATTTGATCTGTATCAATAGTGTGTCTGATGTTTATGGCAAAATGACAACACTAAAAGTCAAAGGAAGTTTGATTACATCTATTGATTTGCATGCTAGAGAGGCAGGTGTTTGCACTGAGAGGAGACCTATACTTGCAAGGTTATTGAATGGAAAGACTGGTGTTTATGCTAATCTAAATTTAGGTCACATGGCTCAATGAAAATTAGGTCACTCCAAGAACTTTATGTTATCCTTTATCTATCAAAAGATAAGGGAGGTTGGAAAGGAGTGATCACTCTGGTCATCAAACAACGAATCATCCTTGCACACATCGATGGTATGAGCAATCGAGCCATAGCAAATGTTCTTCATCTCAGCAAGGATACCGTTAACAAATACGTTAACGAGTACAATGAAAAGCGAGAAGAATTACTTCACATGCACCCGGATATGGATACATCAGAAATCATACAGGCATTTATTGAAAAGCCGACCTATGATTCCAGTAATCGTATTCCATCCAAAGCAACACCAGAACTTTTAGAAGCTGTTGAAAAATGTCTGCAACTCAATCGTGACAAGCGTCTCATGGGAATGCAAAAGCAGACCATGAAGAAAATCGATATCCATGCTTATCTCAAAGAGCAAGGCTTTGATGTGAGCTACTCTACCGTAAAAAGAGTTACGCAGTACCTTGAAACCAAACATCAGGAAGCATATATCCGACAGGAATACATGCCGGGTGAAGTCTGTGAATTCGATTGGGGTACTGTCAAACTCGATATCGGAAATACCGGATATCAAAAGTACCAAATGGCTGTTTTTACATCTGCATACGGAAACTTCCGGTATGCAAGACTTTACCTGACGCAGGATACCGCAGCATTTCAGGAATCCCATGCAGACTTCTTCGCATACAGCCATGGAGCCTTCCAGACAATGGTCTACGACAACATGCGGGTTGCTGTCAGACGTTTTGTAGGACTTACTGAAAAGGAACCTACAACAGCACTTACAGAACTTTCTATCTATTACGGCTTTAAATATCGCTTCTGCAACATCTGTAGTGGCAACGAGAAAGGGCATGTAGAGCGCAGTGTTGAATACGTAAGGCGCAAAGTCTTCTCCAGTCCGGAATGCGATAAATTTGATACATTAGCTGAAGCCAACAAGTTTCTGTTCCGTGAATGCATGAAACTGAATGCCAAAGCCATTTATGATAATTCTATTCCGGCAGAAACCTTTGAAACAGAGAAACAGTTCTTGCTTCCTGCAATGCCCAAGTTTGAGAGCTGTATCAAGAGCAAGGGAAAAGTGGATAAATATTCAACCATTATGGTTGCCAGAAATCATTACTCCGTTCCTGATACATATGTTGCAAAAGAAGTTGATGTTCGTCTGTATACAGACAAGGTTGTCATATACCATGATGGAAACATTATAGCCAGACACGACCGGGATTTCGGAGTTCAGCAATGGAGAATTGATATCTACCATTACTTACGAACCCTAAAAAGAAAACCAGGTGCCCTACATCAAAGCACAGCACTGCTTCAATCGGACACCATGGTTAAAAACATTTACGAAAAGTATTATAGCAAAGATACGAAAACTTTTCTAGAGGTTTTAGATGTCATATATGAGTACGGCGTTTCCGCCGTCTCTGAAGCATTATGCAGGCTCGAGAAACTTTCTCCTTTTGATATGAGTGCTGATAAGGTATCACTCATATGTGCAAAGAAGGAAGAATCATTAAAACAGACAAATATAAAAACAGACCGCTTAAGCGAGAAATCAAAAACAACGCTTTCACAATACGACCGCCTTCGTTCAATTCAGAATAAAGCAGAAAGGAAGGTGGTATAAATGAAGGCAAAAATCCAGCACGAAATCCAGGAATACTGCAGCCTTTTAAGGCTGAATGCAATCAGCGAACACTTTGAGGAAGCAATAACCTGTGCAACTGATTACGAAGGATTTCTGCATCAGCTTCTTCGTATGGAGGTAGATGCCGAAGAGGAACGCGCAAAGGAGCGCAAAATCAAAGCTGCCAAATTTCCATACCGAAAATACATCGAAGATTTGGAAATGGATCTTCTTCCAGAGGGAATGCGTAACCGTTTACCGGAATTATGCTCTCTGGATTTTATCAGAGAAGGAAAAAACATCATTATGACCGGTAATCCGGGAACAGGAAAGACACATACCGCTATTGGACTAGGTATAAAAGCCTGCGAACAAGGATATCGTGTTCTTTATACCACAATCCCTTATCTGGTAACTGAACTAAAAGAAAGTAACAGCAAGCAAAAACTCCGTACCTACCAAAAGCGTTTTGAAAAATACGATTTGATCATAGCGGATGAGCTTGGTTACATATCTTTTGACCGGGAAGCTGCTGATTTATTATTCACAGTGCTTTCCCTAAGGGCATCCCTGAAATCAACTATTATTACATCGAACCTCACATTTGAAAGATGGGATGAAATCTTCGGAGATGCCGCTATTACAAGTGCAATCGTTGATAGGCTCACATACAAAGCTTATCTGATTGATATGGAAGGCGATTCCTACAGACTCCGCGAAACCTTACGGCACAATGGAACCGACTTCGAAACAGTAGTAAAGTAGTAACTGCGCCTGTGGCAGCAATGCTGCAGGTACCAAACTTGGTCAAAAGTGACCTAGTTTTCAATGAGCGGTTGACCGAATTTTCGGTTGACATATACA
>OBLI01002012.1_pt1 | contig 18212 bp, 18 predicted proteins | sample 1519701 | NCBI WGS metagenome assembly OBLI01 (sample SAMEA3663005, study PRJEB22513) | pig gut metagenome | biome: pig gut; feature: pig-associated habitat; material: faeces | place: France | collected 2012 | reverse complement strand
ACTGGTCCCATCCGTTTTCTGCACTCGGCTCATCAATTTTTCGTCTTTGTATCTCATACCGGCTATTTCAGCCGGGTTTTTCGTCATTTCCCATACACCAGGATATAGCAATCTCCTCGGTGAAACACTTTTCCGTATCACTTTCCCACGCAAAACTCCCTGAATATACTACCCAAAACTTCATCCGTGGAGATCTCTCCGACGATGGATCCGATGTAGTGGAGGGCTTCGCGGAGGTCCTGGGCGATGAGGTCAGGAGGGAGGGGAGTGCCGTGGTCTGTTGCGCCTAATCCGGAGAGAACTCTGCGGAGGGGAGCTTCAGATTTGCGAAGGGCTTCGTAGTGGCGGAGATTGGTTACAAGGGTAGAATCGGACGTGCCGACAAGGTCTGAGGCTTTGTTTGAGAGGGTGCTCATGAGGTCCTCAAGGCCTTCTCCGGTTTTAGCGGAGATTTTTACTAGCGGAATATCAATTGATTTATTTTCAATTAATGAAACAATTTCGTTACCACGTATAACATTTTTGTTAACGGCTGAATCGGCCTCATTTCCGTCTTCAATAAGGTCAATCTTGTTCAAAACCAGAATGAGTTTCTGTTCTGACAGGTCAACATTGGAGAGGAAAAATTGAACATCTTCCCTCATGCTGCTGAAACCACGGGCAGGGTCCAGGATTCCGAGGATTATCGAGGCTTCCTGCATCTTTTTCAGGGATCTTCCGATGCCGATTTTCTCTACCGTTTCATCGGTGTCGCGAATTCCTGCGGTGTCGATGAAGCGCAGGGATATGCCACCTACATTGAGCACCTCCTCAATGGTGTCACGGGTCGTTCCGGCTATATCCGAAACTATTGCGCGGTCCTCGCCGATTATGGCATTGAGCAATGTGCTTTTGCCAGAGTTGGCAGGGCCGATGATTGCCACGGGAAGTCCGTTTTTGACCGCATTGCCTCGCTTGAATGAAGATGCCAGGGTGCAGATCTGACCGAGTGCATCCTTTACAAGCATTGCCAGTTCATCGCGGCTGGCGAACTCTACATCCTCCTCGCTGAAATCCAGTTCCAACTCCAGTAACGATGTCATTTTCAGGAGTTTGGCCCTTAGCCTGCCCAATTCTTTGGAATAACCTCCCTTCAGCTGATTCATTGCTACCCGGTGTGCGGCCTTGTCCTGGGCGGCAATGACATCTGCAACTGCTTCAGCCTGAGCGAGATCCATCTTTCCGTTCACAAAAGCGCGACGGGTGAATTCGCCAGGGCCTGCAGACCTTGCACCGGCATCCAGAAGAAGACTGAGGATTGTCTGGACGATGTAGCCTGATGCGTGACAGCTGATTTCAGCTGAATCCTCTCCGGTGTAGGAATGGGGGGCACGGAACACGCTCACAAGCACATTGTCCACAGTCTCGCCGTCATTGTCAAGGACGGTTCCGTACCTTATCCGATAGCCGTCTGTGGATGAAAGGGGAGTTCCGTTGCAGGTGACGACCTTGTCGGCAATGCTCAACGCTTCCGGTCCGCTGAGCCGGATAACGGAAATCGCCCCTGTTCCTGGTATGGTGGCAGGGGCGCATATTGTATCTTGCTTGTTTATAGGCATTTATCTAGGAGATTCAGTGTTTTCCGGCTTCGTTTTCGGGCCATTCCATCCGAGAAAACCGCCCTCGAGCTCCACTACCTTGAACCCTTCCTTGGCAAGTTCTCCGGCTGCTGTCTTGCTGCGTCTGCCGCTTCTGCAATAGACTGCGACTGTCCTCTTCCTGTCCAATGAAGAAATAGCCAGATCAATGAAGTTTTCATCCATTACATTGATATTCAATGCGTCAGGGATGTGGCCTTCTGCAAATTCCTCAGGGGTCCTGACATCGACCAGCTGCACGGTTGTGTCTTTCAGGACTTCCGCAAAGCCCTCATTGTCAAGGCTTTCGAATTTTGGTTGTGCCTGACAGTTCCAGCAGAAGAGTCCGGCGATCAATGATGACATTATGATTGGAAATTTCATTTCAAATTTATTGCAAATCATTCATAAACAATGTATTCCATGCATCTGAAGGCATTCTCCAGTCGCCTCTCGGGGAGAGGGATACGGAACCGACCTTCGGGCCGTCCGGCAGGCAGGAACGCTTGAACTGCTGGGCAAAAAACCGTCTTACGAAGGTCCTGAGCCACTTTTCAATGACTTTGTCGTCGTACTGCCCGGCAAATGCCTTCTTTGCTAGGAAGAGTATTTTGGACGGGGAGTATCCGAGGCGGAAGAAATTATACAGGAAGAAGTCGTGGAGCTCATAAGGCCCGACAAGATCCTCGGTCTTCTGGGATATTTCACCCTTCTCGTCCACAGGCTTAAGCTCAGGACTGACAGGGGTGTCAACTATGTCCAGAAGTATCTCAGAGGCTGTTCTTCCGCCATTTTCAAGGGCGATGCCGCTGAGTTTCTTCTCTGCAGCCCATCTTACCAGGAAACGCACCAGGGTCTTCGGGATGCTCGAGTTCACGGCGTACATCGACATGTGGTCACCATTGTATGTGGCCCATCCCAGAGCAAGCTCCGAGAGGTCACCGGTACCTACAACGATGCCGCCCTCCTTGTTGGCCACGTCCATCAGAATCTGAGTTCTTTCACGCGCCTGCGAGTTCTCGTATGTTACATCTGTCAATGTCGGGTCATGTCCAATGTCCTCAAAATGCTGTGCCACGGCCTTGCCGATCGGAATCTCCCTCGCGGTAATGCCCAGTGCCAACATCAGATCCCAGGCGTTGCCCCTCGTCCTGCTGCTTGTTCCAAGGCCCGGCATTGTCACGCCGATGATGCGTTTTCGGTCCCAGCCAAGCTTGTCAAATGCCAGCACGGCCACGATCAATGCCAATGTGCTGTCGAGCCCTCCCGATATTCCAATGACGGCGGAACGGCAGTTGATATGCGCAAGCCTGGTCGCAAGACCGAGGGTCTGAATTGCCATTATTTCCTCGCATCTTGCATCTCTTTCCTTCAGGGCTTCAATTATTTCCAATGTGTCAGCTGAAGAAACACTATAGCCCGGGACAAACGGGTGTGCTTCAATGTGGCGGAGAAGTCTTGCGTTGAAATCGGTATCTGCCCCGGAGCCTGCCGGAATCCTGAGATAGCTGTCCGCAAGTTCTGCATCCCTCTCCCCGGCAGGTGAAATGAGGTGGAAAGTGCTCTTTTCCTGCCTCAGTGTCAGGAGTTTGTTCACATCGATGTCGGCGGTTATCATAGAGTTTCCCAATGTAAACCGTTCGTTCTCCGCCATAAGGCTGCCGTTCTCATAAATCATTGAAGATCCGGCGAATACGAGATCCTGAGTTGATTCACCGAATCCGCAGGAAGAATAGATGTATGCAGAAACCGTCCGAGCCGACTGCTGGCCTATCAGGCTCTTTCTGTACTGATGCTTCATCAGGACTTCATTGCTGGCCGAGAGGTTTACAATGATGTCTGCTCCTGCCAGGGCATGGTAGGATGAAGGCGGGGCCGGAGTCCACAGGTCTTCGCATATTTCTATTGCGAAAGTACTGTGTGCCAATGAAAAAAGTATGTTTGGCGAAATCGTTACTTTATGTCCGGCATACAAAATGCTTTCTGCTCCGCTCTCAAAATGGCAATTCTTTCCGTCATCTCTCAGAAGGCCATCGGAACGCCTGTCCCGGATTATGAAATCAGCTCCGGATGCGAACCACCTCGTCTCATAGAACTCATTGTATGACGGCAGGTGAATCTTCGGCACAAGGCCCCTCAGGCTGCCGTTCTGGATTACAGCTGCACAATTGTAAAGCCTGCCCCTGACTCTTACCGGCACGCCGACCACAATTGTAACCTTTCTGCCCCTCGAGAATGCCTTGATTTCCTTTATTCCTTCTTCAGCCTTCCTGATCAGAATCTCCTGCCCGAACAGGTCGCCGCAGGTGTATCCGGTCACGGAGAGCTCCGGGAATGCAATAAGCGAAACTTCCTCACTCTCAGCCTTTTCCGTCAATTTGAGAATCTCTCCTACATTGTATGCGACATCTGCCACCCTGACCGTCGGAACGCCGGCAGCAACCCTGAGAAAACCGTAATTTTCCATAGAATTTACAGTGATTCAATGAGTTTCTCAAACAATGCAGACATCTTGTCGGCAGCGGCGTTGGCGGCGATCACAACATCGTCTCCGTCATTTTTGTAATCTGCGTCGAACTCCACCTGGGCGGCATTGGTGATAACGGACATGCCGAAGACGGGGATTTCCGAATGCCTTGCCACAATAACTTCCGGAACGGTGCTCATTCCTACTGCGTCAGCTCCGATTGTGCGGAAGAAATGCCATTCTGCAGGAGTCTCGTATGAAGGCCCTGTTCCAGCGATATAAACACCTTCACGAAGCTCAAGTTTCATTTGAGATGCTATTTCTTTCGCTTTAGCAATCAATGATTTATCGTAAGGATGTGTCATATCAGGGAACCTTGGACCGAAGTCATCGAGATTAGGTCCGATGAGAGGGTTCGGGAGAAGGTTGATATGGTCCCTGATAATCATCAGGTCGCCTACCTTGAAATCGAAATTGATGCCGCCGGCAGCATTGGAAACGAAGAGATTCCTTATCCCTATGACCTTCATTACCCTGATCGGCAGTGTGACAAGCTCCATAGGATAACCCTCGTAATAATGAATCCTGCCCTGCATTGCAATGACAGTCTTTCCGCCTAGTTCTCCTACTATGAAATTGCCCTTGTGCCCTATAGCCGTGGAAACCGGGAATCCCGGAATCGTCCTGTAAGGAATCACGATAGGATCTGCAATCTTCTCGGCCAGCTTGCCGAGACCGCTTCCGAGGACAATGCCCACCACAGGCTGCCTGCCCTGCAACTGACTCCGCAGATATTCAGCGGCGTTCTGTATTCTTTCTGCTCTATGGTCCATATCTTTAATTAGTTACATGATTTTACCTAATTCTTTCCTTGCATCGGTTAGAATGCGCTCTTCGCCTTCGACCTTCCTGTTCCTCATCACGAAACGTCCCATTGAAATCAGCGAGTCGATGCAGTCGCTGTGGGCGGAATAAATGAAATTGGAGAGGAAACTGCCCGGGGAAAGGAAGAAGGAGCTGTCTGTATTGACAATGCAGATATCGGCCTGCATCCCCACTTCCAGACGGCCGGTATCGAGGCCGAGGGCATCAGCGCCGTTGCGGGTGGCGAGGCTGATCAATTCACACAGCGGCAATGCCTTTGGATTCTCCCTCCAGGCCTTCTGGAACAATGCCGTAGTCTTCATGGCCTCGAGCATATCCAGATTGTTGGATGATGCGCAGCCGTCCGTTCCGATGCAGACATTGGCTCCGGCGTCACGCAACTCATTGTATCTAAAGCGGTAACCGGAAGCCAGCTTGGTGTTTGAATTGATATTGTGCACGCAGTTCACCCTGCGATCTCCGAGAATGCGGACATCCTCATCACTCAGCCAAAGTGTATGGGCAGCAATGACATCCGGGCCCAGAATGCCGAGCCTGTCCAGATATTCTACCGGGGACAGGCCTCCGTGCGCCTCTGCACAGTCCCTTACCTCTTTCTCTGTCTCGCTCAGGTGGATGTGGAGCTTCAGGCCGTGCTTCCTGGCAAAGTCCGCGCTCCAGAGCATCATTTCCTCACTTACGGAGTATATCGCATGGAATGCCATCGAGAATATTCCGCCATCTTTCCATTCGAGGCTTTCCTCGTATGTCCTGACGCATTCATCTTTCTGGAACTCGGCCTCTTCCTTATTATTATGGTCAAGCACGACGTATGAAATGACCGGCCTGAGACCCATCTCCACTGCAGCCTTTCTGGCCATCATCGGATACCAGTACTGGTCATTGAACGTCACGGTGCCGGTCCTGATCATCTCCAGGCAGGCCACCTTCGTGGCGTGATATACGAAATCCCCGTCAATGTGGGACTCGACCTTCCAGATTCTGTCAATCCAATCTTTCAACTGCACATCCTCCTCGATGCCCCTCATGAGGGACATTCCCGCGTGGGTGTGCATATTGACAAAGGCAGGCATAGCCGTCTTTCCCCGGCAATCCACCACTTCGACTCCCGAAGCCGGGACCGGTCCGGATGAATCGCAGGCGGAAGGGACGATTCCGGCAATTCTGCTTCCCTCAATCCGGATGTCGGATAGAATTCCGCCGCAAAATATATTCTTCAATATAATGCTCATCTTTCGGCAATTAGCTAATGTCCTTCAATGTAAGTAAACCGCACCCCGGCCACGTCCACTGGAAATGAACATAGCCGGGTGCTGAGAATCCTGATACCGCCCGTGCTTCAGAAAATGTCCGGTTCGGATCCGGTCTTTGTCTCTTCCGGAGCCGTCTCGACATGCCTGTGGACATCTTCTGTCGGCTCGCCGTGGAGACACTGGCTCTTTATGTAGTTCACGGCATCCTGCAATCCCTCCGCAAACTTCTCGAAATCCTCCTTGTATAGGAAAATCTTGTGCTTGTCGTAAGAGAAGCGTCCGTCGCTTTCCATTCTCCTCTTGCTTTCAGTGATGGTCAGATAGAAATCATTGTTGCCCTTCGTGGACTTGACATCGAAAAAGTAAGTCCTCTTGCCGGCCCTTACAGGCTTTGAGTAGATTTCGTCGCCTGAGCGGTCGTGGGAATACCCACCCTCATAATCTTCTTTATACATATCCAACTGTTTAAAAACATTCTTGCCCTTCGTCCGCTGCGGCTTTCCTGGAGGTTCTTCCGACATTGCGGACCTTAAATCCGATTAATTATTATCAAATGTAAGGATTTTTTTCAAAAATGGTAGTATCTTTGGCAAAAATTTGAAATAAAAATATGTTAGGAAGAAGAATTCTGAGGATAAAGGCCTTCAAGACGCTTTACGGATATGCCGTGACCGGCAGGATGACGCTTGACGAGGCGATGGAAAATCTGGACAAGTCTTGTGAGGCCACAAGGGATCTCTATCTCTATATGCTGGCTGTTATTTCCCCATTGACTGCCGAGGCTGCCGCAAGGATCAAGGCTGCGAAGGAGAAGTTCAATCCGACCGAGGAGGACCTCAGCCCGAATACGAAGTTTGCCGAGAACAGGCTGGCCGCATTGCTCGACAATGATCCCGACTTTCAGAAAATTTTATCCAAGAAGGGACTTTCCTGGCAGCCGTACGACATTCTCATTGCCTCAGTCCTGGATTCAGTCAGGGAGAAGGAATATTTCAAGAGATACATGGCCTCCCCGGAGAGATCCCTCAAGGAGGACTGCAAGCTTTTCACCAGGATTTTCGAGGAGGAGTTCGCAGACAACGCCCAGCTTCATGCCATTCTTGAGGACAAGTCGATTTACTGGACAGATGACATTGCCTATGCGCTGACATTCTGCTGCCATACATTGAAGGATCTGGCTGCCGGAGAGCAATGGAGGCTGCCTGAGCTCTACCAGAGCGACATGCTCCGGAAAAGGAAGCCGGCTGCCGACTTGCAGAGTGACCGCGAGTTCGTCAGAAGGCTGCTGAAGAATGCGTTCGCAGGGTATGAGGGATATTTCGCCCGCATCAGCGAGGCTCTGAAGGGATGGTCTTCCGACAGACTCAACTGCATTGACATAGCCCTCATCGTGCTGGGTCTCGCCGAGGCCGAGAGCTTCCCGGAAATTCCGGTCCGCGTCACCATCAACGAATATGTTGAGATTTCCAAGTTCTTCAGCCAGAAGAGCAGCGCCTTCGTCAACGGTGTGCTGGACAGGCTCATAAACAAGATGGAGGAGGAAGGAAAGATATCCAAGAAGCCGCTGGCCCGCCAATAGTTCAGTTCGGCATTTGGCTATTTCGTTCCCAATGACTATATTTGTATGATATAAAACTTAAGACAAATGAATATTCTTACTTTAGTGCTTCAGGCTGCGCCGCAGCAGGCCCCGGCGGGTGGCGGAATGTCCATCTGGATCATGCTTGCCCTCATGTTCGTAGTAATGTGGTTCTTCATGATCCGTCCTCAGCGCAAGCAGCAGAAAGAGCTCGAGAAGTTCCGCAACGAACTCAAGAGGGGCGACAAGGTCATCACATCAGGAGGTATCTACGGCACAGTGGACGAAGTGAAGGAGAAAACCGTTCTCCTCAAGGTTGACGGCGACGTGAAACTCCGCGTTGACAAGCAGTGCCTTGTGCGCGATTATACCGAAGCCCAGCAGCAGTAGGCGATTGAATTCCTGACTGTCTCCTTGAGAAAATGTCGGAGGTGTTCAGAAACATATTCGGGAAAATGCATATCAGAGGGAGAGATGCAAAGATATTCGTCATCTCTCTCTTGTTGGCTTTTGGGATTTGGCTGATACACAACCTTTCGCTGAATTATTCCTCCATTGTCTGCATCCCTGTGAAGGCCGTGGGCAATATCGAGGGCCGTTCCCGGATGTCTGCCAACAACGGTCTGGTACAGGTGCGGTGCAATGCCAGCGGCTTCAGTCTCATAGGACTCCGCAAGGCAGAACGCCGGAATCCGGTGATGGTGGAATTCCAGCGCCAGGACCTGCATTTCAAGTCCGGAGAGACATTCTACGTTACTTCGTCCGAACTGGGAAGATACTTTTCCGCCCTGTTCGGCACCAACGTGAAGCTCGAGGCCTTCCTCAGCGATACCGTATTCTTCAGATTTCCTGAGGAATATCATCGCAGGGTGCCGGTAGTCCCGGTATATTCAATAAGTTACAAGCCTCAATATACCAATGTCGGAGACATAAGGATGAATCCCGACTCAGTGACGGTCTATGGAGAACCTTCCAACATTTCCACCATTGACAAGATTTTTACAGAACCTTTCACGCTGGATGATGTTTCTTCCTCGAAACGCGGGACTGTCAAACTCGAGAAGATACAGGGTGTCCGGAATTCAGCAGAGTCTGCGGATTACTCGCTCGAGGTTTCCAGATTCGTGGAAATCAAGGTTTCCCTGCCGGTTAAGGGCAGGAATGTGCCGGCCGGAAGGAATCTGGTAATCTATCCGTCGATGGCTGAGGTGACCTTCAGATGCGTATTCCCGGTGTCATCCGACCCGGTGGGCTCCGCCAAAGTCTATGTGGACTACGAACAATTCGAGAAATCTTCTCAGGGTCAATGCATTCCTTATGTTGACGGGCTGCCCGGGGGAGTCATTGACTATAGAGTGAGTCCGGAAGTGTTTGAATGCGTGGAGAGCGGAAGATGAGGCGGTGGGGAACAATATTGATTTGTGGCGGAATCGGCAGCGGCAAGTCTGAACTGAGCCGTTATCTGGCTTCGAAGGGGGTTGCTGTATATGACTCGGATTCCAGGACCCGGGCACTGTATGACAATGATCCCGGACTTGTGGAACGTCTCGGGGAAAGCCTTGGGGCCAGCCTTCTTGGTCCGGATGGAAAACTGGACCGCAAGGCATTGGCTGACATCATATTTACAGATCATTCCGCATTGCGGAAGTGCGAGGCGGTTGTACATCCTGCTGTCCTGGAGGATTTCCGGAAATGGAAGACCGCAATGTCTGAAGCCGAATGGTGCGGATATGCCGGAAGCAGCCCTTTCGTATGCATGGAGTCCGCCATTGCACTCGGTCTGCCGCTTTTCCGGAATGAGTTCGACTGTTCTGTCTGCGTTGACGCCTCATTGGAGATCAGGATAGCCCGCGCATCCGCCAGGGACAATGCAGACCCGGAGGCCATCCGCGCAAGGATCGCGAGCCAGGCCCGCATCACCGGAACCGCGGATTTTGTAATTGAAAACAACGGTACGGCAGAAGAGCTTCATTCGTCTGCGGATGAAGTGTTCAGGCAGATTGGCCGTCTTCTGTCATTGAATTGATAATTAAATATTTGACATTATGAAAACAGATCTTGCAAGGATTCTTTCAGTATCAGGTCAGCACGGCCTGTATCTCTATCTCGCACAGGCCCGCAACGGCGCTATTGCCGAGTCTCTTTCTGACAAGAAGAGAACCTGTTTCGATATCAAGACCAGGCTTACCACCCTCGCCGACATCGCAATCTATACCTCGGAGGGCGAATTGAAGCTCAAGGAAGTTTTCCTCAAGCTGAAGGACGTGCTCGGAGACGCTGATGCTCCAAGTCCGAAGGCAAGCTCGGAAGAACTCAAGGCACTCTTCGCCAAGGCTGTTCCGGACTATGACGCCGACCGCTTCTATATCTCCCACATGAAGAAGGTTGTCGAGTGGTACAATGAGCTCAAGAACTACGCCTCCCTCGATTTCGCGGAGGAGAACGAGACTCTTCCTGAGGAAAATGAGGCTGAAGAATAACCGGACAGGCAAATGAATTCTTGTTCATCAGTTGACAGACGCCGTCCCGGGATCAGGGTCATCACACTCGGCTGTTCGAAGAATCTTGTCGATACCGAGCATCTTCTGGCTCAGGTCAAAGACAGGTTCGAAATCTTTCCCGAGGAGGATGAAAGACCTGTGGATTATCTTCTCATAAATACCTGCGGTTTCATAGGTGATGCCAAGGAAGAGTCTATAAGGACTATTCTGGAGGCTGTCGAGTTGAAGAAGGCAGGCAAAGTAGGTACTCTCCTTGTATTCGGCTGTCTATCACAGCGTTATCTTTCCGAGATGCCGGACCTCATTCCCGAAGTGGACGGATGGTACGGTGCCCGGGACCTCGCTCCTGTGGTCAGGGCTCTGGGCTGCCGCATGAAGCCCCGTCTTGTCAATGACAGAGTAAGAAAAGAGAACTCCCTGCCATATGCCTATCTGAAAATCTCGGAGGGCTGTGACAGAAGATGTTCGTACTGTGCCATTCCTTTCATCCGCGGACCTCACAGGTCCGTGCCGATGGAGGATATCATTGCCGAGGCCCGCTTGCTTGCGGCAGGCGGCGTCAGGGAACTCATTCTCATTGCCCAGGACACAACCTATTACGGACTGGACCTGTATCGCAGGCGTGCATTGGCGGAGCTTATCGGGAAACTTTCCGAAATAGAGGAAATCAGAAGAATCAGGATTCACTATTCCTATCCAGCAGATTTTCCGGAGGATGTGCTCGACCAGATGGCAAACAACCCGAAGGTCTGCCGCTATCTCGACATTCCTCTGCAGCACGTTTCCGACAAGGTCCTGGACATGATGCACAGGAACGTAGACGGAGCATGGACCAGGGAACTGATCCGCAGAATGAGGGAAAGGGTGCCCGGAATCGTGCTCAGGACGACCATGATTGTCGGCCATCCGGGAGAAGGGGAGAGCGAGTTCAATGAACTCGTCGACTTCGTGAAAGATGCTCATTTCGAGAGACTTGGAGCATTCACATATTCCGAGGAGGAGGGCACTTATGACGCCGCACATTTCCCTGATTCAGTGCCGGAGGATGTGAAGAAAGAGAGATTGGACATCCTGATGAATGAGCAGAGCCGTATTTCTTCAGCGTACAATGAATCCCGCATAGGAACGGAAGTTGTTGTACTCGCAGATTATGTCAATGACGGGATTCTCGTTTGCCGAAGCGAATACGAAAGCCCGGAGGTTGACGGTGAAATACTGGTAAAATATGATCCTGCCACAATGGGGGAGAGTGCCGACAGTCTTGCAGGCCACTTCTTCAAGGTCAGGATAACCGAGGCTGACGAGTATGATCTCGTGGGTGAGTTCATATCGTTGGCCGATTGATAATGATTTGATTATGAAACGGAGTCTTTCTTTGGCAATTTTGGCCATTGCTGTCCCTGCTGCATTGCAGTCCTGTGATCCTCAGGCGTTCAGCATGAATGTCGAGATGCGTTATCCATCATCATCCGGAATGGCGATTGACGGCAAGAGCGTAGCCGTGGTTTACCTCAATGCCGATCCGGACAGAGACTCCGTTTTCAATGAAAGTCTTGCCAACGGCTTTGCCTCGGCCATAGAAAAGAATTATTTCAATGGGGCTGAAGCCGTGAACCTCTACAAGATGCCGAAATGCGAAGGCGGGGTTTACTCGGCTCCGGACACATTGATCAACCTTGTAGTCGATACCGGCTGTGACATTGTATTCCTGTTCGACGCCCCCGATTTCGGAAATGTGCAGGTCAAGGAGATGACAGCCTCACAGTCAGGCAGTTATTATCCTGCATCAGTTCCGGTTTCGATCAAGCTCTACGGCTTCGATTCCCTTTCCGGAACTGACAGCGTAAGGGTCTGGACGGGCAGCAGAATGCTGAATGCGAACATGGATGCCATCTATGGGCGTCAGGCTGCCGCCGATTCGGTATGGACAAAGCTGACTTATCCTGCCGAAAATTTAGGTGAAGTGTCTGCCCGGACATTTTCCCCGGTCTGGAAGGAAGAGACCTATACATTTCTCTATTATGAAGCCCCTGACCTGTGGCTGACCGCCGCCCAGAAGGCATATGACTACAAGTGGAGAGAGGCCATCGAGGACTGGATGAAACTCCTCGACACGAACAACAACCTGAGACGCTCCTGCGCGGAATTCAATATAGCAGCCGCATGTTTCCTTATGGGGGACAATGAATTGGCTCTCAAATGGCTGGACAGTTCTGACGAAGATTATCCCATCTCCCTGTCTTCAACCCTTCGCAAGCGTATTCAGTCCAGGACCAGATAGCGAGTTCAGGAAAAGAACAGCCCCCGTACCTGTCTGGACGAGGGCTGCCATGTAATATTACCGGTTGTTCAGTGTATTACCGGTTGTTCAGTTTTGCCGTTTCTTCGAGGTCTAGAGCCTCTGCAAATACGCTTATTGGGTTCTTTACCGTGTAACCGGTGGACATTTCGATCTGCCACTTGCATGTTTCACAGTCGCAGGCGACAAAGTCCGGATTGATTCTCCTGATCTGGTCGAAGAGTGGAGCTCCGATAGCCTGGGAGGCATCGTAGTTCTCCTTCTTGAAGCCGTAAGTGCCTGAAATACCGCAGCAATTGCTGTCAAGAAGGGTGAATTCAACTCCCGGAATCATCTTGAGCAACGAGGTCGAGAATACGCCCCAGCCGAGTTTTTCGAGGTGGCATGGGGTGTGGTAGGCAATCTTCGCCTTATAGTCCTTCTTAAATGCCACTTTCACCTTTCCGGTGTCTATCAGGTTGAAAATGTACTTGGTAGCCAGCGCAAGACTGTCACGTACACCGGCATTGTCCACCTTGAGAAGCTCAGGGTATTCATCCCTCATCGTGAGCACGCAGGTCGAGGACGTTGTGAGTATCTTCTCATTGGCAGGAAGGGCCTTGCTGAGAGCATTGACATTGTGCCTGGCGTTTTTCCTCGCTGAATCCGCCATGCCATTGACTATCATTGCCACTCCGCAGCATTTCTCCTTGTCAATGAGGTTGACTCCGTAGCCGAGTGCGTTCATCACAGATACGAAATCCTTTCCCAGCTGAGGGTAGTTGTAGTTAACATAGCAGCCGTGGAAATAGGCAATGTGCCTCTTGAATCCAGCCTGCCTCCCAGCCGCCTCCTTTCTGAACCAGGTCTCGAATTTTGTCCCGGTGTATTTAGGGAACTGCCTGCGGTGGTCAATGCCCATTACGCCGTCCAACACGGCCTTGACAGGCTTGAGAGGCAGAACTGCATTGACTACGGGAGCGAATGGAGTAGCCATTGTGCCCATGAAATCGGTGCTGGCGAGCATCATGTCGCGGAGCTTCGGCTTCTTCCTGCTGAAATTGATCCTTGCCTCCTGAATCATGTCAGAAATACGCACTCCTGACGGGCAGGCCACGTCGCAGCGTTTGCAGTTAAGGCAATATTTCAGGGCCTCATCGAAGAAATAATTGTTCTTGATTCTCAACCTTTCGCCGTCAGGCCCGGCCTGCTTCGGTCCCGGATAGGCCGGATTAACCGGCACTACCGGGCAGTAAACCGTACAGATCGTGCATTTGATGCACTGTTCGAAATTGTCGATATTCTCAGTCTTCATTGTCTTATCTGCTTGAAATCTTGTCTGATACGCTCATTGCCGTCATTATCGCGATTCCGGCGCCGCTGCCTTCGTACAGAGGATTGCATCCTCCGAGTATTGAACCTGCAACATACAGATTGTCAATGGCTTGTCCATCTTTGACACCTTTCAGGTCACCGTCTGTGATGACACCGAAGGAAAGGTATCCCTGAGCCTTGAAGAAGTTCGGGTCATACCAGCTGTTCCTGTCTTCAGAGCAGTCCATGTCAAGTCCGAACACGGTTTCGCTGACAGTGTTCCTGTCCGCCACGAGTCCGTGACCGAAATAACTTCCGGTGGCGAGAACAAATGTGTCGGCAGAGAGGCTGATGTCCTCAAGATTGGCCGTCTTTACGGAAATGACCCTTCCGTCTTTCATTTCGACGCCATTGACCTTGTCACCCATCAGGAAAACGCCTCCGGCAGCCTCGAATGCAGTCTTGAGCATCATCTGCGTCCTGATTCCCGGAACGGAAGGTGGAAGCGTCCCGATGAAGCATGTCCTGCCGCCGACCGCTGTCCTTACATCTTCGACATCGTCCTGGCTCTTAAGTCCGAAAACGGCCGGAAGTATCAGTGTTTCACCTTCTTCCAATAATTCTTTGACCTTGGATACAAACCTCTCCCGCGCATCCTTGCGGCTCATCATCTTCGCAATGTTGGAAGACCTCATTTCGCTTGGATTCTTCCTCAATGACTTGGTATCCTCCGTGGATACAGCCGCTATTCTGCATTTCACACCCATCTTTTCCAATCCTTCCGCAATGAATGAGGTATTGAAGTCAAGAAAGCCTTCTATATTGACTATCAATGCTTTTTCACCGATTTCTATGTCCTTTGAACTGAAAATGTCGATATCATCGACAGTGAGCCAGGTTCTTTTCGGGAGTCCGGAGGCTGATATCATCCATCCGTTCCTGCCGGCATTGTCCCTGACATTGATTCCGCAGGACTTGAGGAAAGGCAGTATCTCTGCTGCATATCCGGGAATCTTCTCCCTGCCTATAATCCTGTAAGGATGTCTTTCCGGAAGGCTGCCAATCGCATCGAGCGGGGAGTCAACCGCCGTACCGTCAGGCAGCCTTGAGAGCAGTCCGAAGCCCCCGGAGAAAAAATGCATCGCATTCTGGCCGGCTGATACTATGGCGCATTTCCTGCCGGATCTCTGAAGCCTCAGACCGCATACAAGTCCTGAAAGTCCTCCGCCGATAATAACTGTATCGAATCTCATATCTAGTATTTTTCTGTTTGGAAATCAATGCTTTATAATTCCTGCTCCCCAAGTCCGAGGCATTCCGAGTATACCCATTCCGTGAACTCGGCCTCCCTCAGGGATTCTCCCCAGGCAATAGGGTAGATACCCTTCCATCTTTCGTTCATGAAATTGACAAGATCCTTCCTCGCCCTTTCCGTGCAGCCGTGAGCCTTGCCCAGAAGCCCGGCGGCGCGGCAGGCACAGAGTTCACCCTGACAGGTACCCATTCCTACTCTTGTCCTCCTCCTGAGGTCAACGAGATTGTGCACGTCAAGGTTCTGGATGGCATTGGTCACCTCACTCTCGGGTACCTCCTCGCATTCGCATACAAGACTCTGATTCTCAACGGATTCCATCTTTATATTGGAGGCGAGGCTGCCTACTCTTCCTGCAGTGGCTTTCTGTGCGGTGGTAGGGTTCGCCCATATTTTCCTGGAAACTTCCTTCACGTCTCCCTGACCCGAACCGGGGAGTGGAGTAGTGCGGGTTTCGCATTTTGCGGATGAGTGCAGCTTCTCGCAAACGAGATCTGTCGCCATCTCGGCCATGAGCCTGTAAGTCATCAGCTTGCCGCCTGTTATGGTAATGAATCCCCCTATTCCGTCACGTTTCTCATGGTCGAAAAGCACGATTCCGCGGCTGATGCTTCTGCCGCTAGGGTCATTGTCCGCAGAAACGAGAGGCCTGACGCCTGCATATGCCCTGAGAATTCTGGTCTCGCCGAGGCAAGGTGCAAGCTTCTCACCTTCTGAAATGAGGAGCTGGACTTCGTCAGGTGTCACCCTCATATGGTCACATTCCTCGTAAGGTACTCTGGTAGAAGTGGTTCCGATTACACACACTGTGTCTCCCGGCACGAGGATATCCGCATTGGCAGGCTTGCGGCATCTGTTCAGGACAATGCCGTTGACCCTGTGTGCGAAAATGAGGAGCGCACCCTTGGCAGGGAACATTCCAATCTGCGCCCCGGCCATTTCTGCGATATGGTGTCCCCATATGCCTGCCGCATTGACAGTGATCGGAGCCCTGTATTCTGCATCATTGCCGGTCTTCTTGTCGTGAACCTTCACGCCGACAATGTTGGCACCTTCGAAAATGAAGCCCGTGACTTCCGTATATAAGAGGACTTCAGCTCCGTGAAGTTTCGCATCGACAACATTGGAAGAACAGAGCCTGAAAGGGTCAACTGAACCGTCAGGCACTCTGACAGCGCCTATTATGTCCGGATTGACCGAAGGCTCGAGCCTGATGGCCTCTTTCGGGTCGATGATTTCTGCCTTTATGCCGGCTTTCGTGCAGGCTTCGACAAAATTTTTCTGGTAGCCGAGGTCATCCTCCGGAAGCGTGATGAAGAAACCGGAGGTGTCGTCAACGCAGTGATTGGCGACTTTCTTCAGAATCATGTTCTCCTGGATGCACTCTGTAGCCGATTCCTGGTCGGTGACGGCATATCTGGCACCGCTGTGTAGGAGTCCGTGGTTTCGTCCTGTCGCTCCGTCAGCGATGTCGTTTCTCTCGATGAGAAGCGTCCGCAATCCCCTCAATGAACAGTCTCTGGCGGTTCCGGCTCCTGTAATGCCGCCGCCGATGACTATCACATCAAATTCATTTTCCTTGTATTGTGCCATATTGGAAATTATTTAATTCAAAATTAACGGAACTTCCGCAGTATGATTTCGTCGTGAAATCCTTCATTGAACGGGAAGAACTGAACAAGACGTCGCATTCTTTCGATTCATAATGCAAATATATAATTTTGTTATCAAAACGAAAAGTAAAATTCGAAGATTCCGAAAACAAAATAATGATTTCTCCCTGATTTCTGTAATGCAAGTTTTGAAAATGACGTGAAGAATGACTAAATTCGCATCGTTTAATAATTACACAGTATGACAAGAATGATGATGTCGTTCTTTGCGGCCATTTCGATACTGGCTTTTGTCCCGTCGATATGTGCTGCCGGAGACGACGGGGTAAAAACAGAGAAGAAGATGGCTGGAGACGATTTCAACATTGTAAGGGACGAGGTAATCGACGGAATCCGCTATATTACGGCAGCTCCCAGTTCTTTGGTATGTTCAGTCCGCATTGACATTCATCTTAAGGGCGACGTTGTCGACAGCGTGGTCTACACCCGCGGCTGCAACGGCAACGCCAAAGGTATCGGAGCCCTGATCAGGGGAATGAAGGTGGACGAGGCCATAAGCCGTCTCAAAGGCATTGACTGCGCCGGCCGCGGCACCTCCTGTCCTGACCAGCTGGCCCGCGTGCTGGAGGCGGCAATGAAACGGGAACCGGCAGTCAAGTGATCTTATCCTATATAACATTATAGTTCAATGTATTACGTAAGCAAGCGTTTCGAGGTCTCCGCTGCTCATCATGTCACGACAGAATGCGGCAGCAAATGCGAGGAACTGCATGGTCACAACTGGATCGTAATCGTTCATTGCAAGTCGGAGACTCTCAATGAGGATGGAATGGTGACGGATTTCACCTATATCAAGAAAAATATAATGTCGCGCATCGACCATAAGAATCTCAATGCCGTACTTCCTTTCAGTCCAACGGCGGAGAACCTGGCCAAGTGGATGTGCGATGTGACTCCGAACTGCTACAAGGTAGAAATCTGGGAATCCGAAAACAACAAGGCTATTTACGAGAAATAGCATAACTGGCTTCTCTACAGGCAGTTGCTACTATAGTCCTGCAGGGGGTCAAGAAAGTTTCTCTTCAAATTATTGCTCAAGTTCCCAACTTTCTATAATTTTGCACAATTCTTCAAGGCGGGACGATCTGCCGCGCCTGTCACAAGTCAGGTGAGGAAAGTCCGGACAGGAAAGGGCGCCCTGCTGCGGAAATCGCAGATGGGAGTAATCTTTTGCCAGCCGTAACAGAGAATGTCTGCCTCCGGGCCAGTCCCGGAAGCGATGGTGAAAATGTGGGGTAAGAGCCCACGGCGCATTGCAGCGATGTATTGCGGGTACGGCACCAGGGCCTGCAAAACCAAATATACTGACAGATGAGGGCTGCCCGCCCGATGTC
>OBLI01002009.1_pt1 | contig 18234 bp, 14 predicted proteins | sample 1519701 | NCBI WGS metagenome assembly OBLI01 (sample SAMEA3663005, study PRJEB22513) | pig gut metagenome | biome: pig gut; feature: pig-associated habitat; material: faeces | place: France | collected 2012 | reverse complement strand
CCCTCGTTAAACCATCCAAACCTTTGCGGAGGGTTCCCCACTTGTTGACCTAAACCAACTTAAAAACCCATTTATGTAAGATGATGAAAAATCACTGTTTACATGCTATTCTGCTTAACTATACCAAGGCCGTTTCCGATTGGGCAAGTTGTTCAATATATCAATACAGATGTTGACATCCTCCACCACCTGGAAATCAAACATGCCTACGCAGATGAAATCCGCACCGTTCTCGAAGGCATAGCGGAATCCATCCTGCGGTTCGATGGCTCCTCCAGCCAAGACCTTGAAGCCAATGACGGGCACCTTGGTCTTGTTCACGAACTCGATCGTGCGGTCGGGGAAGGTATCGAACAGGTTGTCGTGCCACATGTTGTGATCCGCCTTTTTACGTGTCTCATTGGGCTGAGACATCTCAAAAGCGACCCGATTCTCACGGGGATGCGCCGACCAATAGCGATCATGGTGCATGGTCTTCATGTAGTAGTCCGGGATGATGCCCTGCTCCTCGCACTGGATCAATGCGTCAATGGTATGGGCGGCAATACCTGTGGTGACCCCTTGGCTCCGGATAATATCAACCAGTTCACCCACGACATCGATGCGATGGTTCAAACACATACGGTCGCCGATCGTGCCATGCACTTGAATCAGATCCACACCTAAGTCAATCGCCTTTTTAACGCCCTCTTCATTTTTCTTCCGATCCTCTTCAAAAATATAGTAATTGATGATTTTCATCTTACTACCTGTGAGTTTCTTATAGCGGTTCAAGATGCCAGAATGTACCACCCAGTCGCTCACGGCAATGCAGTTGATACCGGCTTGCTCCGCCAACATCAGGCTCTCAAAGATCTTCTTCTCGGTGTTGTACGACTTGAATAGTTTGCTGACATAAAGCAGATCCCTCGCATGGGCTGTCCCGTCAAACAGGTTCCCTCCGAAGATGATGCGGCTCAGCTCATGGGGACCGATCTTGCCTTTCGGCAGTTCGCCCTTTAATTCCTTGACGTCTATTTGCCCTACCTGAATCGTGGCCCCTGAAAGCGCATCCACACCGGAGAAGTTGGAATGCTTGGTGGCGCTCCAGCCGGTTACACCCAAGACCGGCACGACAGCCAGGTCTTTCAACATCGCACGACGGTTCATGCCGGTGGAGGAGGCTGCTTGCGGTTGGGCAGCCGCTTCGTTGGATGAGGGGGCGGGCTCAGTCGCAGGGCTCGACACGGCGGTTTTCGCTTTTCGCAAGCGGGCTATGAGGCGATCCGAAAGGAACATCAGACCATATCCCTGCTCCTTCAAAAAGGCCAACAGGTAAAGCACCAACGCCTCGATACCCAATTGGTTGACCAAATAAACGGAGCTGTCTCCCGTCAATAGAGCCGACCCGAAAGGTGGATAAGCAAAGAAATAGGCGGTCAGCAACAAGGCACCACCCCAAGCTGCCCAACGGACAAACAGCCCTAAGAACAGGGCAAGGCCTATCGCAATCAATCCCCAGATATTGCAAAAATCAACGACTGCCAAGCGTTCCGGCGTGGCGGCTAACCAATGATAAAAGCCAGCCAAGAAACTCTGGCTGTTATTCAGGTAACTCTCTGCCGACCATTTCTCCGCAAAGAACTTGATACACCCTTCATACAGGAAATGCCATCCAATAGCGATACGTATAATCGTAATAAGTAGTTTCATGATTCCATTTTTTATTTGCGTAAATAGGGCTTCAAGCTCCTAAAACGACGTTCAATTTCATCTTGTTGTTGGGCGGACAGTTCCAGATCTTTCAAGATCATCTGTTGAGGAATGGTCCGTTTCCCGCCTGTCCAATCGTATGCACGGGAAAGGCAATTCTTGAAGATGCCTCTACGTTTCAGCAGATAGAGATGCGGTCCCCTCAATTCTCCACCCACAGCCCGATCAGGAACGGAGTTGGACAGATTCAACATCAACAGATACCTTCCAAAGGCTTCATCCAACGTGCCTTGTGCATCTCCATTTTCCATCTGTTCCCAGATATAGGCAATCAGATCCGCATAGGCCGGTCGCTCCGTGATCAATCCTTCCGTCCCTAACTGACGGCTTTGATACAACCATTGCCAGCTGCCCCATGCGCTGAATACGGTCTTAATCAGCGGCTTGTGGGTAAGCTCCTCGACGATACGATTGTTGCAATCGCCGGACTCCTCTTTGATGTACCCAAACAGCTGCGGATGCAGGCGAGCCAGTTCAATCAGCAGTTCCACAGGTGGCATCACCCCTTTGTAGGTGCTTCCACCTCCCGTCTGAATGATGACCGGACAGGTGATATGCTTCGCCAACTCTAAATAATAGTTGCGCAAATCCTCCACCGTTTTGCCGTCATCAGGTGGTCTTGAAATGATGGCGATATGTGTCTCTGGATAACGTTGGATTAACTGCTGGATATGTTTCGCGCAGACTACCATCTCCGCTGTATGCTTCCCCTCACAACCTAACACCACCAAAGCGTTCGTACCGGCCATTGCCTTAGCCAAGGCTTCCATGCCCTTTAACTTCTCCTCCACAGACAACAGGTCACAGCTGTCGTCTGATTGTGGCCAAATGCTGCCGGAGCAACCGCATTCGAACACAAAGCGAGCCTCGTTCGCTAACACCTCATAATCCACCTCCCCGGTTTCTTTGTAAGGAGTAGAGAGAATGGGCAGTGGTCCCCTGACCGGTACCGGTGCAGTGGTTTGACTCCTTGCAAGAGACGGTGTCGTCAGTCCCTCCGATATAGCAGCAGATAAGGCAGATTCGGAGAATAACCCGATCAACCCTGTTGCTGTCATCTTTTTGATAAAATCCCTTCTATTCTCCATTTATTGATCCTTTATGATTTGGAAAGGAGCGGGTCTGCCCATCGCACACCCGCTCACTCTCCTTGCATTAATAACCCGGATTCTGCGTTGTGATCGCTTTGTTGAAGTTCAACTCAGAGGTCGGAATCGGCCAAAGCCAATGGCTCTCTGCGATGTCCATACCCCGATGCAGCTTGACATAACGTTTCGCCTCATCCTTGCCCAATCGCTTCAGGTCCATCCAACGTTTTGCCTCGCCAACGGTCTCGTAACCACGTTCCTCGATACACTGCTCGATGAATGACTCCTTGGAGAAGTCACCCAACTTAAAATCAACCGGCGAAGGCTGGGTAGAGGGATAACCATAGGCACGACGATGCACTTGGTTGAGCGCCTCCAATGCCTCTGCGTTCAACCCTGCCGTCCGGCAAGAGGCCTCCGCAAAGAGTAACAAACAGTCTGCATAGCGATAAAGCGGGTATGAGTTGCGAGGACCTAATCCCTCCCGATCAATGTATTTACGGATCAGAAGGGTTCCAGGGCCACACAAACCACCTTCATACTCATACCACAACGATTTGCGCAAATCGTTGTCATTTTGTTGCTGGTAGGTGCAATAATCCGTTCTTGAGATCAATACATTATAGCCTGCAGGAATGATGTATTCTCCCGCTATATTTCCTCCATGGCAATAAACTGCAAACCAGAATCCATCCTGCTCATGATATTTCAGATAGAAAACCTCCTCTGGAGTAGTCACGATGTTCGCTCCAAACAGATTGTCGAAGTCCTCCCATTTCGAAACCTCCACCAAGCTATACTGCTTGCTCTGCATCACCTCTTTGGCCAGTTGGGCCGCTTTCTCGTAGTTATTTAGGTAGAAATTCACATCCGCAAGCAGCAGTTTGGCCGCACCCACAGTAGCTCGACCGGCCACGGAAGCTGTTGTCGGTAAAGTAGATGCCGCATATTCCAGGTCAGAAGTAATCAGCTCATAGACGGCCGATTCCGGACTGCGATCGATCTCGATCTCATCCACATTACTTTCTGTACGCAAAGGAACGGCTCCCCAGTTACGGACCAAATGGAAATAGGCCAATGCGCGCAGGAATCTGGATTCACCCATATACTTCTGTTGATCCGCTTCAGAGGCATTTTGGGCATTCGGGATCGCCGCGATCATGATATTCGCATTTCGAATGGCTTGATATAGAGAACCCCAAGCTCCTGAAACACGCGATTGATTCGTAGAGTTCAACCCTTGATATGTGCTGGGTGGTTCCCAACTTCCCAAACCTCCATAGATGTAGTCGGATGATTCTTCCAACATACAAGGATATTGATCCCTGAAGCAACTCCTCAGGGGTGCATAGATGGCATTCACACCCGATTCGATTTCATTTGCATTATTGTAGAAGGTTTCCACCGCAATGGCTTGCGGTTTCTCCTCCAAGGTATCACTACATGCACCGCAAACCATCAGTGCACCTAAACCTATGATAGCTATATATTTCATACTGTCAATTTTTAAGCGATTAGAAAGTCATATTTATACCGAACGTATAGGTCCGTGCAACCGGATAGGCATTCTGGTCGATACCTTGCGCAATGCCACCTCCCTGCATGTTGACATCCGGATCCCAGCCCGAATAGCTGGTGATCGTGAAGAGGTTCTGCATACTCAATGAGAGACGAGCCCGTTGGATATATTTCCAATTCCACCTTTTAACCGGCAGGTTGTAGGCAAACTCTACATTCTTCAGACGCAGGTAGGAACCATTCTCCACGAAACGATCCGACAACCGCATGGACAATCCATTCACAGGTTTCGGATATTTTGCGTTCGGATTCTCAGGGGTCCAATGGTTGTAGAGCACTTCACGTTGCTGATTCAAGCCGTACGCATAGTACAGCGTGTTGTCAATGCTGGAGGCGTTGAACAAATCATTGCCTTGCGAACCTTGCAAGAAGAAGGAGAATTCGAAATCTTTATAGCGCATGCTGGAGTTCAAGCCATAGATGAAATCGGGATTCGGATCACCAATGATGGTCTTGTCGTCTTGATTGAGGATGCCATCGCCATTCACATCTTTGTACTTTTCGGCACCCTTCTCGTCGTACCCATCTTGCAAGTAACCGTAGAAGACACCCATCGGTTCACCCTCACGCAGAATCACAGAGTTGTCTTCTACCACCATGAAGCCAATCCAGCCGCCCAAAATATCCTGGCCTTCATACAGCTTCTTCACCTTGCTACGGTTCGTAGAGATGTTCGCTGTCAAATCCCATTTGAAGTCACCCGTAAACGGATGTGCATCGATGGTCAACTCAAAACCGGAGTTACGAATCTGGCCTATATTACCCAAAGTCGAGCTGTAACCGGTTGAGGTCGGCAATTGGATGCTGTTCAACAGGTCTTTGGTCTCCTTAATATAATAATCGGCCGTAAAGTGCAGTTTATTATCCAACACGCCAAAGTCAAGACCCAAGTCAAACTGGCTGGTTGTCTCCCATTTCAAATCAGCAGGTTTGGTAGAACCCGGAGCAAAATAGGTATAGCGATCGTTGCCAAAGACGGTCTTGCCTGCATAGAGGTTATTCAAGGTAGAATAGGGACTGATTGCCTGGCTACCGGATACACCGTAGCTGGCTCTCCATTTCAAATCACTGATGGCTTCCAGCTCCTTCATGAAGGGCTCTTCGCTCATACGCCAAGCGATGGCACCTGAAGGGAAGTATCCCCATTTGTTGCCCTCACTATACCGGGAGGAACCGTCCGCACGGAAACTAAATGTAAGCAGATAACGATTATCAAACGTGTAGTTCACACGGGCAATTGAGGAGAGCAACACCCATTTCGTATAACTGGAACTCGGGATGCCCGGCGAAGAGGCACTTCCTAAATTACCTGTTTCCGTCACATCACTCAGATAACCATTACCACTTCCTGCCAAATACTTGTACTCATAATCCTGGTAGGTGAAACCTGCCAATGCAGAAAAGAAATGCTTTTTGGCAAACGTCTTCGTATAACTGATCGTATTTTCGTTCAACAAACTGATTTCTTGAGATGTACTTACAGAAGCAGAGCCTTGCGAATTCCAATATTCCAACCCTTTGTAATAGTCATTGCGTCCATCTCGATTCTCCACGCCACCGGATACTTTCAGTACCAATCCGTCAATCGGTTCATACGTAAAGGCGGCATTTGCCAACACGCTGTTTCGCTTCGTCACATTGGTCACCTCATTCATGATGTTAAGCGGATTGATCAACCCACCACCCGTTGTTACAAAAGGCAAGCAGTTCTCCAATACCGTATAGGTGCCATCTTCATTGTAGGGAGTTACCGCGGGAGGTGCCAACAAAGAGGCACTGACAATCGTTGCTCCTTGGCGACCGCCTTCTGAAGATTTATTGTCGTCGATGGATCGGGTCAATGTGGTATTAACGTTGACTTTCAGTCTGTCCGTAATCTTATGGTTGACATCCGTCCGTAAGGTATAACGCTTGTAGCTACCGACACCCACGATACCTTGCTGATCAAAGATATTGGCACCAACCGTAAACTGTGTTCTGTCCGTTCCACCGCTGATGTCCAACGCATGGGTGCGAATCGGCTGTGTCGAATAGACGAAATCCTGCCAGTCGAAGCCTTCACCTAACGCATTGATTTCGGAATCGGAGAAGTAGGCCTCTTTGCCATCATTGACCAAACGTTCGTTATAGAATTGCGCATATTCTTGGGCGTTCATCATGTCCATCTTCTTGGCCAATTTCTGCAAGCCTAACGTGGTGCTGAAATCCACCTTCGTTTTTCCGGCTTTGCCCTTCTTGGTCGTTACCAAAATGACACCATTCGAACCACGAGAACCATAGATCGCAATGGAAGAGGCATCTTTCAAGACCTCAATGCTCTCAATATCATCCGAACTTAAAAGTGCTAATCCGGAATTGGTTGGGAATCCATCTATCACATACAAGGGATCGTTTCCACCTAAGATGGAGTTTGTACCACGGATACGAACGGTGGGAGATCCACCCGGTGCACCACTGCTCTGTTTTACGTGCACACCGGATGTACGACCTTGCAGTGCTTGTGCGGGAGAAGCTACGGGGAAAGCAGCCAATTCTTCTGCTTTGACAGAAGAGACAGAACCGGTCAAATCCGATTTTTTCACTGTACCATAACCCACAACCACAACCTCGTCTAAGTTCTGGGTGTCCTCGCTCAAACTAATGGCTAACTGTTTTTGGTTGACTACCTTAATCTCTTGATTCAAGTAACCGATATAAGAAACATCCAATAGCGCACCATCTGATACCTCCAACGAGAAGTTTCCCTCAAAGTCGGTAATGGTTCCGTTGGTTGTGCCCTTAACTACGACGTTAGCACCGATCACCGGCTCGCCATTCTTATCGACTACCTTACCCGTGACGCGCTTCTGCTGCTGAGCGACCGCTTTAGTTGTCGTAGCCTTCGCATTTTTACTGGTGGGATTGATCAAGATGAAATTGTTCTCCGTAATCTCATACTGAATGCCGGCATTGCCAAAGAGGTTATCCAAGATGGCCTCAACCGATTGGTTCTTGAAGTTGACGGTAACCCGCTTGTCTAAATCCACCTTGCCACTCTCGTAGATGAAGCGGAAATCGGATTGACCCTCAATCATGTAGAGGATCTCTTTCACGGTTTGATTGTTCGCACTTATTGTTAACCTTGTCTGCTCTGAATATTGCGTTGCGAACAGCTGAGCCGGCATAGCGAGTGAGAATAGCGCCGTCATGCCCACAATAGACAAAGTTTTTTTCGGGCTGAACGGTTGTCTGCCCTGATTCATGTTCCAAAAATTCATATTTTCGCGGGAAATTTGTGTGTTAATACTGGGTGTTAAGACACCTTGTTGTTTTTCATGCAGCGACGGGGAATGTGCCAGCATTTCCCGTTTTTTTCGCATGTGTTTCATGATCTGATTTAATGCTTACTTCATAGGCTTATCTGATTTAGAGGTGATACGAATATTCTTTCCTTTCACACTATATTGCACCGGGCTCATGCGCGACAAGACATAAAGTACGTCAGACACGGTGGCCTCGTTGAGCACACCGTTGTAGTGATACCGCTCGGCTAAGCCCTCTTCCAAGGTGATTTGTACGTTATAGCGTCGTTCCATATACTTGCAAATTTCAGCCAACGAAAGGTTGTCCATATAGAGCTTGTCTTCCAACCAAGCGTAGGCGTGCGCGGCATTGCCTTCTAACGGTTTGAGGGCCTTGGTCTGCTTATCGAAAGCGGCCATCTCTCCGGGAGCCATGCGCAGCTTCTGATCGGCGTGCTCCAGCTCGATGCAGCCCTCCACCAAGGTTGCCTCTACACTCGACTCGTTGGGATAGGCTTGCAGATTGAAGGAGGTGCCATGCACGGTGAGGCGCAGGTCGTCGTGCATCTGGATGACAAAAGGATCCTCATCCTTGGCCACATCGAAGTAGGCCTCGCCCTCGAACTGCACCTCACGGGTATGCGATGCTTTATGATAAGTATAAGTCAAATCGGATCCACTGTTCAGCTTCACAACGGTGCCATCCGGAAGGGTCGCTTCAGAGCGACTGCCATAGGCGGCCACCAAACGAACGGATGTATCGGGTTGCTGATCAAAAATGCCCCACTGGGAGAGGGCAAAAAGGATTAACAGGGAGGCTACCATGCCAGAGACGGTATAGCCCACGTTCCAAAGGATGCGGAGGGTGCGCTGCCGGTGGCGAATCTGACGATCCACCTTGTTCCATGCGGCTTGCGTGGAAAAGGCTTCCGGCTCGATATAGGAGGAGGTTCCCTCCCAGATTTGCTGATAGCGTTCGAACGCTTTCGGATGGGATTCATCCTCGGCTAACCAAGAGGACAGGTTCGGATCTTCCATCGTTTGCTCCTTTCCCTCTCCGGATAGCCAAGCGATCAGTTGTTCGCCTATTTGTTTTTTGTGCTCCATGTGAATCGACTTTTATCTACAAGACACATGAAAAGCGAAAAGGTCCTATTCGGGAATGCGTTTTTTTCAAAAAAGTTTCAGACCTGCTTCTCAGCGAGGCATTCTTTCAGTTTGCGCAGCGAGATCCAGAGCATGTTTTTGATGGTCTTGACGGAGATGGAGAGGGTGCCTGCAATTTCCTGTTGCTTCAGTCCCTTGACCCGTGAGGCTACGAGTACCTCTTTGCTGCGCTTCGGCAACTGGTTCATGCAGTCGATCAAGGCGATCCGAAACTCATCAGTCTCCAAGGAGGTCTCTTCGTAGGTGAGATTCGCCAAGTCGGGGTTCTCGTTCAGACTCTCCATCGTGATCTTTGAACGCTTGAAATTCAAGGACATGTTTTTGGCCATCCGATACAAATAGGAAGAGGCACTCTCTGTGATGACTATCTTGCCTCGGTCTTTCCAGAGCTTCAAGAACAGCTCCTGCACGACATCCTCGGCATCGTCTTTGTCTTCCAACAGGCTGTACACATATTGGCAAAGAGGCTGATAATAGCATTGGAAGAGCTGATTGTAGCTCATGTAATCGCCTCTTGCTATCGCTTGCATTCGCTTCATATTTTCCACGGTCTCAGACATTGTGTTTATAGATAGTTGCTCGCAAAAATAGAAAAAACATTTATAAACAAGAAAGAAAGTGCACTATCTTTGCCTCCGCAAACACAACAATCAACATTAAAACAAAACTGTCATGAACAACACAGTAAGCATGAACCGGAATGAGCTGGTTGCCTATTTGGAGAAGCCAGCGGCCGAGTTCACGAAAGCGGACATCATCCGCTACATCAAGGAGAACGAGATCGAGATGGTCAATTTCATGTATCCCGCCGGAGACGGGCGACTGAAGACACTGAACTTCGTGATCAACGATGCCGCCTATTTAGACACGATCCTCACCCTTGGCGAGCGAGTGGATGGGTCGAGCCTCTTCTCTTTCATCGAGGCAGGCAGTAGCGACCTCTACGTGGTGCCCCGTTTCAGCACAGCTTTCAAGGATCCCTTCGCCACCCAGCCGACACTGACGCTGCTCTGCTCTTTCTTCAATAAAGATGGCGAGCCGTTGGAGAGCGCACCCGAACAGACCTTACACAAGGCTTGCGCCGCTTTCCAGCAAGTGACGGGCATGGAGTTTGAGGCGATGGGCGAATTGGAGTATTACGTGATCGCACCAGATAGCCATGTTTTCCCGGCTACGGATCAGAGGGGCTATCACGAGTCGGCTCCCTAAGCTAAGTTCAACGAGTTTCGGACGGAGTGTATGCTCTATATCGCACGCATGGGTGGGCAGATCAAATATGGCCACTCCGAAGTGGGTAACTTCACGCTGAACGGGTTGATCTATGAGCAAAACGAGATCGAGTTTCTTCCCTGCCCCGCCGAGCAGGCCGCCGACCAACTGATGTTGGCGAAATGGGCAATCCGCAACTTAGGGCATCAATATGGCTACAATGTCACCTTCGCTCCGAAGATCACCGTGGGCAAGGCGGGATCGGGTCTGCATGTCCACATGCGCATCATGAAGGAGGGCAAGAACCAGATGCTCGCCGACGGGCAGCTCTCGGAGACCGCTCGCAAGGCTATCGCCGGTATGATGCTCTTGGCCCCCTCGATCACAGCCTTCGGCAATACCAACCCCACCTCCTACTTCCGCTTGGTGCCGCATCAGGAGGCGCCGACCAATATTTGCTGGGGCGATCGTAACCGCTCCGTGCTGGTGCGTGTGCCGTTAGGTTGGACCGCTAAAAAGGATATGTGCGCCGCTGTCAATCCGATGGAACGGGCAAGGGAGATCGACACCACCTTGAAGCAAACAGTAGAGATGCGTTCACCGGATGGATCAGCCGATATTTATCAGCTATTGGCGGGTTTGGCCGTAGCCTGCCGCCATGGATTCGAGGTGGAGAATGCCTTGGAGATCGCCGATCGCTGCTATGTGGATGTCAATATCCATCAAGCCGAACACCAAGATCGCTTGAAGAACCTGGCCCAACTGCCGGATAGCTGCATGGCTTCCGCACAATGCCTGAAGGCGCAACGAGCCGTCTTCGAACAATACAACGTATTCAGCCCGAATATGATTGATGGCATCATCCGGAAGTTGGAAGCCTACAATGACGGTTCCCTGCGGCAAGAATTGGCCAACGATCCAGAGGCTATGCTACAGCTGGTCAACGCCTATTTTCATTGCGGATAAGCCCCAACTCCTCGAACATCCGTTGATAGACAGCCGCCTTCTCGGCCAAGGGTTTGGGATAGGCCCGTGAGGAGGAGGGCATACGATAGAGCCGGAGCAAGCGATCACCATGGGTGAATAGGACCCGATCGCCGACCTTCGGCTCTTCTACGTCCGGCAGGAGCGAGAGCAGGGTGTCCATCGCCTTTTGTCCGGTCACGGCGATCGCTTGGCAGTGCGGCAGCTGAGCCAATACCTGATTCAAGTCAATCGGGCGCACCACCTCCAAGAACTTGTCTGAGGCGTTCGCCTTCAAGCGGATCACCTCGCAAGCGGTGTCGCCCAAGGCCAACCCCTTCTCCTCGCAAAAAGCCACCGCCTTCTCCCGACTGAAGGCCTTGGGAGTGGCCAAGAAATGATCCTTATCTCCGTAAAAAAGCAATCCCAAGATACGCCACATGTCGTTTTGGATATTCGGGTAATAGAAATCCATCGACCAGCGTGCCTTGGGAGGCGGGAAGCTGCCCAGCATAAGCAGCTTCGCCGAAGGGGGCAAAAAGAAGCCCAAAGGGTGCAGCTCCGTCATCATGCCTTGCGCTGACGCTGAAGCTCCTTCTTTTGATCCTCTTTTGCCAACAACACCACGTTATAGACAAAATCAACGATCCATTGCTCGGAGTAGCCCAATGTGGCTGCATACTTGCGTACGCTCCAAGCGGCTTTCTGCACGCTGACATCTTTCCATTCCGAACGGGTCAAGATCTCGTGCACCGTCTTCGTGGTCATGTTGTAGAGCAACTTCTTCAGCAGCATGGAGAAGCGGAACTTCCACTGCATCAAGTTGCCCAACAGGTTGAACAGGTCGTTGCAGAAGCCCTGGAAGAGGAAGAAATAGCCCTTGATGTCATTCTGATTGCGGCAGTTCTTCTTCACTGAGGAGTCGATCTCCTTGAAGAAGCTCTCCGGTAAGCCATAATCCTGCATCAACACCTTACGCACTCTTGACTTTTCAGCCACGCCGAGCTTGTTGTTCTGTGTCGGGATTTTCAGCATACGCTTGAAGAGCGCCATATCCGGCAGAATGTTCAAGTTGGAAATGCCTAAATTAACCGCCATGGAGGCCTGATAATACACACGGATCAGAGAGACAAACTCCTCAACCGTTCCTTTGGTAGTGTTCTCCTCTACCTCCGGCTTGTTTTTCTTGAATAGTTTTGAAAAGAAACCCATTGTTTTAGCTTAAATTCATTTTTCAAGCGGCGAAGGTACGAAAAGTTACTGATTCAACCGCCACTCCCTGTGATAAGAATCCACTGCCTCACGCACGGAGCCGTGCAAAAGCAGCAACTGCTTGGCCTCGTCGTAGCCCAAACGCAACTCATCCATGATCATACGGGTACCTCGATCCACCAATTTCTGATTGGTCAGCTGCATGTTGACCATGCGGTTGCCTTTCACACGCCCTAACTGAATCATGGTGGAGGTGGTGATCATGTTGAGCACCATCTTCTGAGCCGTACCGCTCTTCATACGGGTGCTACCGGTCACATACTCCGGCCCAACCACCGGCTCGATGGCGATCTCAGCCGCCTCCGCCATCGGTGAATCGGGGTTGCAGCTGATGGAGGCGGTCAACACACCGGCCTCACGAGCCCGACGTAAAGCCCCGATCACATAGGGGGTCGTACCTGAAGCAGCTATGCCCACCAAAGTATCTTTCTCGTTGATTCCATACCGTTGCAGTTCGGCCCACGCCTTCTCGGGATCGTCCTCAGCCGCTTCTACCGGGTTGCGCAAGGCATGGTCTCCGCCAGCGATCAACCCAATCACCAATGTGTTGGGCATCCCATAAGTCGGTGGGATCTCAGAGGCATCAAGCACACCTAATCGTCCGCTCGTACCAGCCCCGATGTAAAAAAGCCTACCACCTCGGCGCATCCGCTCCACCAGGCCAGTTACTAACTGCTCAATCTTGGGAATCTCCTTCCCGACTGCCTCGGCCACTTTCCGGTCTTCCCGATTGATATCTTCCAACAACTCCCGGACCGGTTTCTTGTCCAGGTCTTTATACAGAGACTCTTGCTCCGTGATCTTTTGAAATGCCATATATCCAATTTCTAATTCCTAATTCCTAACTCCTAATTCCTCATGCTAAAGCGGTATGATACTGAATCAATCCCTCCATGGGCGACTGCATGATCCGACCGATCCGCAATCCTTGCACCTCCGCTACTCGGCTCAGCTGCGCTTGAAAATAGTAAGCGATAGAGCCTACAAAATGTACCGCACTGCCAGCCTCCGGCTGATAAGTCGCAATATTCCGGACAAAAAAGGCCTCGAAACTACGTTCAACCAATTGCCGCACAGCCGGCACCTCGATATGTGCCTTCAGGAAAGGCACCAAAGAGGCCAAGAAGCGGTTAGGGAAAGGTTGCCGATACACCTTCTCCAAGATCGCACTTTCACTCAACCCAGTTTCTTGATAAAAGGCCTCCTCCACTGACACAGGCAGCTGATGCTTCACCACATCACCTACCAACAGCTTGCCCAATACGGCGCCACTGCCTTCGTCGCCTAAGATATAGCCCATCGGAGGCACATGTGCGGTGATCTGTTTCCCGTCATACGCACAGGAGTTAGAGCCCGTACCCATGATGCAAGCGATACCGGCCTTCCGACCACATAATGCCCGTGCGGCAGCCATCAAGTCACTTTGCACCTCCATAGAAACAGGAAAGAAATGGGCGATAGCCCGTGCTACCTTCTCATTCACAGCCTCGGAAGCACAGCCCGCCCCATAAAAATAGACCGCCTCCACGGCCTTTGCATCCATCACCGCTGGCAACAGCTGCGTTTGAAGGGTTTGAGCCATCTCCTCCTCGCTTTGGAAGTAGGGATTCATCCCCGCTGTCCGCACTCGCTCCGCTTTCGCTCCATCCAGCAAACACCAATCGGTCTTTGTCGAACCACTATCCGCTAAGATGATCATTTTTTAATGTATTTACTATATATCACTGATTTATGTTTCTCTGGCCCTACGATTAACAACCTTAGGCTCATTCTTGCGTCCAAAAGTAGTATAATTCTATGAAAAAGCGTACATTTACAGCCGCAAAGCGTAAATAATCAATAATTATTCATTTATAATACAACAATCACATGAAAAAGACGATTATCGCAGCCAGCTTGTTGCTGGCGATGTCTGCCAACCTTTTTGCGCAAGACAACAATGAGGGCTACCAATTCACACCCGTGAAAGAGCTGAAGGTAACCCCTGTAAAGAATCAAAACCGTACCGGAACATGCTGGTGCTTCTCCACGCTCAGCTTCTTGGAGTCTGAATTACTCCGCATGGGCAAGGGAGAACAAGATCTATCTGAAATGTTCGTGGTCAGCTATGCTTATAAAGATAAGGCAGAGAAGTATGTACGCCTGCATGGTTATTTGAACTTTGCGCAAGGTGGCTCCTTCATCGACCCGCTCTATGTCTGGAAGAAATATGGCATGGTGCCCGAAGAGGTGATGAAAGGTTTGAACTACGGCGAGACGATGCACGTACATGGCGAGATGGAGTCAGCAGCCGCTGAATACCTGAAAGCCATCGTGAAAAATCCGAACCGCAAGCTGACTACTGCTTGGAAACAGGGCTTCGACGGGATCATCGACGCTTATTTAGGCCAAGCTCCGCAGACCTTCACTTATCAAGGCAAGGAGTACACCCCGAAGAGCTATGCAGCTTCCTTAGGCTTGAATCCGGACGATTATGTCTCCCTGACCTCCTTCACCCATCATCCCTTCTATGACAAGTTTGCGATCGAGGTGCAAGACAACTGGCTCTGGGCGGAGTCTTATAACTTGCCGATCGAGGAGTTGATCGCCGTGATGGACAATGCCATCGAGACCGGCTACAGCATCGCTTGGGCTTCCGACGTGAGCGAGAAGGGCTTTACCCGTAACGGCATCGCTGTAGTACCTGATGTGGAGAGCATCGAGCGCAGCGGTTCCGATCAGGATCATTGGTTAGGTTTGAGCCAAAAGGAGAAAGAGGATGAAATCAAGAAGCTCATCGAGAAGCCTTGCCCTGAATTGAACATCACGCAAGAGATGCGTCAAGAGGGCTATGACAACTATCAGACTACGGACGACCATGGTATGCACATCTATGGCATTGCCAAGGATCAAACGGGTAAGAAGTTCTATATGGTCAAGAACTCATGGGGTACAGACAGCAAATACAAAGGAACTTGGTATGCTTCTGAGGCTTTCGTGAAATACAAGACGATGAACATTGTCGTTCACAAAGACGCGCTCCCCAAGTCGATTAAATCCAAACTGAAACTCTAATTCTTTGCAAGGTATGATGTGTATCAAGCCTATTCTTTGTATGGCTGTCATCACACTATTCTTCGGTTCAACGGCTTACGGTCAGAAGCCGTTGAATCTGGAAGAGATTGTTGCAGGCAAGGTGATCGAGACAAAAAGAGGCGGAAGCGTCACCTGGCTGAAAGATGGCACCCGTTACAGCAGTTTAGAGCGCAACGAGGCGACAGGCGGTACAGACATTGTCGCCTACCAGGCCAAAGATAACACCCGAGAAGTGCTCATCCCCTCCACCGCACTCATGGATCCAACCTCCGGGAAACCGCTTTCCATTCGATCCATCGCCTGGAGCGCAGATAACGAGAAACTCCTGATCTATAACAATACCCGTAAAGTTTGGCGTTATGATACCCGAGGAGATTATTGGGTGCTCGACCGGAAAAGCGGGGCATTGCGTCAATTAGGCAAAGGGATGCCCGAAGCCTCATTGATGTTCGCCAAGTTCTCGCCAGATGGCTCACGAGTGGCTTATGTCTGCCTGAATAACATCTATGTGGAAGAGGTAGCTACTGGAAAAATCTGGCCGTTGACTACGGACGGTAACGACCGTTTCGTGAATGGTACCTTCGACTGGGTCTATGAGGAGGAATTCTCTTGTCGAGATGGTTTTCGTTGGAGCCCTGACGGTCGCTTCATTGCCTATTGGCAAAGTGACACGGAGGGAACCGGCGTGTTCGATATCATCAACAATGTAGATTCCATCTACGCACAGGTTACTCATTTTCCCTATCCCAAAGCTGGCACGACCAACTCAGCCGTGAAGATTGGTTATGTCTCCGCCGAGGGAGGACAGACCACATGGCTCGCTATCCCCGGGGATCCACGAGAGAACTACCTTCCCCGCATGGAGTTTATTCCTAGTAGCGATGAGCTATTCATCCAACAGCTGAACCGTCCACAAAACACCAATAAGGTGTGGATTGCCAAACTCTCTGACAACTCCCTGAAAAATATCTTCACCGATAAGGATGCCGCCTGGTTGAACACCAACGACAATGTACAATGGCTGAAAGGGAATAGCTTCTTCACCTGGGAGAGCGAACGAGACGGATGGCGTCATCTCTATCGGGTCAGCAGGGATGGGCAGCAGATCTATCCCATCACCAAAGGAGATTTCGACTACATCTCCCCGGTCGGCACGGATCTGAAACGAGGCTATGCCTATTTTATCGCATCACCCGACAATTATACCCAACGCTACCTGTATCGGGCAAAATTGTTTGGAAATGGGGAGGCAGAGCGTGTTACCCCAGTTGGTCAAAACGGACAACACAGTTACCAAATGTCGCCTACGGGTGAATGGGCTGTACATACCTTCAGCAATGTCGCTACCCCCCCTATCATTGATATGGTCTCTTTCCCGAAGCACACATCAGTCAGGATCATTGAAGACAACGCAAAGGCGAAAGCCGATTATGTGGCGTTAGGATTGAATGCCAAAGAGTTTGTAAAGACCCATTCAGGCGACTTAACCTTGGATGCTTGGATCATCAAACCACGTGGCTTTGATCCTTCTAAGAAGTATCCGGTGATCATTGAGGTCTATGGCGAACCAGCGAATGCAACCGTACAAGATGTATGGGGAGGTGGAGACCTGTGGCAACAATACATGGCCAACCAAGGCTATGTAGTCATCAGTATAGAGAATCGAGGAGCCAAGGCCCCTCGTGGCCGGGAATGGCGCAAATGTATCTACGGTGAAGTAGGCACTTTCGCATCTGAAGATCAGAGCAGAGGCATTCAATACTTAGCACGCCAATATTCCTTCATCGATGCCAGTCGAATCGGCATCACCGGTTGGAGTGGAGGAGGTAGCCAGACCTTGAATTGCATGTTCCGCTACCCGGAAGTTTTCCATACGGGCATCGCTATCGCATTTGTCGCAGATCAACGGCTGTATGACACCATTTATCAAGAGCGATACATGAACACCCCACAAGCCAATCCAGAGGGTTACCGAAAAGGATCGCCCATCTCCTATACCGAGGGTTTAAAGGGAAATCTATTGTTAATTCATGGAACCGGAGATGACAATGTCCACTATCAGAATTGTGAGATGTTAGTCAATAAGTTGGTTGAACAGGGCAAGATTTTCTCTCAAATCAGCTATCCGATGCGTACGCATAGTATCAACGAGCGTAAAGGCACCACCCTGCATTTACGCCGCACGATGGCGGACTACTGGTTAAAGCATCTGCCTGCCGGTGGCAAATAAAAAAAGGGCTCAGTAGATTTTTAGTGGGGATATGCATATAGTTTTGCGATACGAAATAAGAAGAACTTTTTATCAGCCACACCTCTGAGGTTAGCTCTAAAGAGTTTGACTTTTGCGTTAAACGACTCAGCCAAGGCATTTGACGAGCGGTTATTATAGAAGTTCAGTATTTCCTCATAATGCTCATGGACGGTGGCCGCGATCACATGAAAGGAATGGAGTCCCGCTTCTTCCACCTTGTTGTACCAGCGTGCCATGGATAGGCGTGCGGCGTCCTTGATCGTGTTCCTGGCAAACTCTGGATATGGAAGCGATCGATGACACGGCTTGCTTTCGGGAACGCCGTCCGGACAATCCCGCGCATGGAGTCCGACAGGTCAAGCGTGACCTCCTCGACGGCGTTGCGACGCTCCTCTCCAATCCGTCGCAGGACGGTGATAACGTCCTCCACTTTTGTGCCCGCGACGACGGCGACCAGGGACCGCTCCCGTGTGTTCGCGTCACGGTTGGTCACGAACGTGTACAGCTCACCGTTGGAAAGTGAGGACTCGTCGATGGCGAGCCGAGGACCGATGTTCTCAGGGAACAGCAGCCACTCGTCCGCATGTGCAAGTTGGCT
>OBLI01002008.1_pt1 | contig 18240 bp, 13 predicted proteins | sample 1519701 | NCBI WGS metagenome assembly OBLI01 (sample SAMEA3663005, study PRJEB22513) | pig gut metagenome | biome: pig gut; feature: pig-associated habitat; material: faeces | place: France | collected 2012 | reverse complement strand
GGTCAGCACCTTCGCTCTTGGCATCGCGACACTTGTACTCATAGTCGATGGTTGCAGGTGCGTTTCCGCCAACTGCCTCAAGGGTGATTCCTGTCATATCCTCCGGATACTCGGTCGTACCGTAGCATGCGGTGATATACTCATCCAGATAGATCTCTGCGCTCGGATCGCTGATCTCAAGAATATTACGCTCGATCTTGATATTTGATGCGCCTTCTTCAAAATATTCCTTGGTCTGAAGTTTTACTGTCACACCGTTGAACTTGATCTCTACCGGATCCAGTGTCAGGATTCTGTTCTTCTTGCCGTCGATCATCTCCTCTGAGAAATGCGATTTAGTCGGGCACAGACACAGATCTACTTCTTCACCGTTATAAGAAAGCTTTGCACTTCTGACGGTTCCTGCTCCGGCATAATGGGTAAAGTATCCGGCGCGATATTTCTCCTGAATCAGGAACGGATAAGAAGCATCCTGTACATGCTTGGTTCCGATTCCTACCGGCCACTCCAATTTTGCCACATACGGACGAAGGTCGACGATGGCACCACCCTGATCCATATTGACACATGCTCTCATGTATGGATCGCAGTACCAGAATACCTGCTTGTCAGATCCGTAAAGGATATCTCTCCAAGGTGCACATTCCGGTTCATTGTAGTTGCCGGCATTGACACCCTTCTTCTCTCTGTAGAAATCTGCAAACTCTGACATGGTCATGTCGATCAGCTTGCCTTCTTTTTTCAATTTACCGTAGTATGCACATCCGTCGGTATAGGATTTCAAAAGTAACTCATACGGCTGCTCCCAGCGTCCCATCTTGTTCATCCAGCCCGGTCCGACAAACATCATGTTGTATGCATATCCGTTGTTGTATTTCTCCAATGAATGATACTGGTCGATCAAATTGTACAGATACGGATAATCCCATGTCTTGGTATCATAGATCATTCCGCGAAGTACGTTCTGCGGATGGGTACCAAAGTTGGAACCATTTCCATCATAGCAAGCCAGCAGGTCACGTGACAAATGAGGAATCGCTACAATGCCGCTATCCTCTGCCGCATTTGCAGCCGGTGCGTGAGTGTTCTGTTTGGAAGGAATCCATGGAGCCCATGGACCACCGTCAAACAATGTATACCATGAATTGTTACAGGTATGATATGCTTTCGGTCCCTCTTCCCAGCAGGTTGCAACCGCACATTTTACAGAAGGATATTTCTCCTTGATGTAGTTGGTCAGATCTGCGTCCATGTAATAAGAACCGGTTGATTCCGGATAAAATCCGAAGCAGTCATGGAATTTTTCAAACACATCATCCACGATCTGTTTTTTATCTTCCATGGAGAACATCCAGATACAGAAGTCCTTTGTCTTATATTTCTCGCGGAACTCTTCGCAAGGAAGTCCGAGAAGTGATAATGCGATCTCATCACCATACTCTTCATGATCGTGTTTTGCGATCTCAATTGCTTCCTGATTGAACAGCGCTGCGTATGTCATCTGAATCGTTACTTTCAGACCGTTTTCATGTGCTAATCTCTGCTGTGTCTTAAAGATATCCAGCGATTCTGTGATGAGCGCTTTATCTCCGATATCTTCCTCTTTGCCTTGTCCTGTAACAGTCGCTGAATACTCAGGTACCATCTCAGGTCTATGGATTACATTCAATACTAATGGACCCATAATTTCCTCCTTATGATTATATGATTACTTAACTTGGTCTCTGTCCACCAGGTGAACAGAGACCATAATATCCAAAAAATGATTAACCTTTTACAGAACCTCCGGTAATTCCCTCTACATAGAACTTCTGCATGATTACGAACAGAATACCGATCGGAATACCTACCAGAATACCTCCTGCACAGAATCTTGAGAAGTAGTTTGGCAACAGGTTACGGTTCAACATATTGAACAGTCCGATTGCAACCGTCCAATTCTCAGATACACCGGAATTCAACATGATCTTTGCGAAGATGAAATCCGTCCAAGGTACTAAGAACGAACTGATGACTGTATATACAATAATCGGTTTTGACAGTGGTAACACGATCGTGATAAATGTCTTTGCCTCTGATGCTCCCTCTAAGTAAGCTGCCTCACGAAGAGAGGTCGGAATCGTATCAAAGAATCCCTTTGCAACCAGATAACCCAACGCAGATCCTCCCGAATAGACAAGGATCATTCCCAAGTGGCTGTTGGTCAGATCTACTGATTTCAAAATAAAGTAGATTGCGATCATGGATAAGAATCCAGGGAACAGCTGTAACATAACAGCAATATTCATCAATGCTTTTCTACCTTTGAATCGCATACAGCTGATCGCATAACTGGTCATCAGCACGAAGCTGGTTGAAATCAGACAGGTAAAGATTGCGATAAACAAAGTATTTTTGAACCATGCGCCGAATTGAGCGACTGTATCAGGCTCAAATAACATCATTTTGTAATTCCAAAGCGTCCATGTCTCCGGGAAGAAGCGGCTGGTGTTCATTCCCTTGTATGCACTAAAGGAGGTTACCAAAAGCCATACGATCGGAATCAGCCAGATCACTGCCAATGCAGCTAAAATAAAATGTATCAATACTGCTGTTGCTCTGTTTTTTGCTTTCATCGGAACGCTTCCTCCTTATCTCCTTTAATCAGATAGTTAAAGGCTATTAATGTGAACAGTGCACATACGATAAATACCATAATACCGATTACCGCTGCCATCTTGTAGTTATACTGTCCACTGGTCAGGTTATACAGCCAGGTAACAAGCAAATCTACTTCCTTTGCATTGGAAGCTGCCAGTTTTTGATCGGTTGTGACATACACGCCACTGGTCAACAGGTAGATAACGTTGAAGTTGTTGATATTGGCTGTAAACTGTGTCACCAGATACGGTCCGGTGATAAACAACATATACGGCATCGTGATATGTCTGAAAATCTGTGCAGAGTTTGCGCCATCAATTCTCGCAGACTCTTTCAATTCTTCCGGAATATTCATCAGAACTCCGGTAGCGATCAGCATCAGATATGGCACACCGACCCAGATGTTGATCAGGATGATCGTAATCTTAGCCCATGTAGGATCTGTCAGGAACGGAATATAATTGGTCGATACCCATCCCAGTTTCTGCATCAGTCCGGTAAATCCAATTGCTTCACAGAACTTGTTCATCAGTCCTGTGTTAGCAAAAAAGCTTCGCATCAACAGCAAGGTTACGAACTGTGGAATTGCAATCGCAACGACGAAAGCAGTTCTCCAAAATTTTTTCAATCTGGTCAACTTGTGGTTGATGAGCAGAGAAAGTAAGATTCCGCCGATATACGTTGTGAAGGTTGCAAGGCAAGCCCAGATCAAGGTCCATCCGAGTACCTTCCAGAAAGCATATCCGAAGGTTGTTGTCAGATTGGATGTGAACAGTGATTTAAAGTTGTTAATACCAACCCATGTAAACAACGCCGCAGGCGGCATATGGTTTTGGTCATAGTTCGTAAATGCGATCGCGATCATGACGATCAACGGCATAATATTGAAAATGATGATTCCCATAATCGGAAGAAACAGTAAGGTAATATGGAACTTACCGTTCATCATCACAGAAATATCTTCTTTAAAATTATTAATATGTTTTCCAGCTTCTGCACGCTTCTGAAGTTCATAAGCTGCTTTGATATTTGCCATCCACAAAACAATGGCTACCACCAATGTCACCAGACTGATGACACCAAAAAGCAGGATCAACAGAGAATGATCATAGTCATTCACTTCGTTCTTCATTGTATTGGGATTGTAGACCATAGCCTGTTCTACCGTACCCAATGTTCCTAATTTTGCGATATAAGGGAAACCGATCATTAACTCATAAGCGATCACGCCGATTTCCAATAAAGTCACGAGGATTCCTTTGATAATCTGTCCTCTCTTCAGCCATCCCATACCACTAATCAGCAGGGATGCTTTTACTCCCCAGTCACCTTTGGCAACTGCACTTCCAAAGTCTTTGAAAAAATTTCCGATTGCCCGAAAGAATCCGGCAACAGGATTTCCACTTGCAGGTTTGCTCATCACTTCACCCAACCTTTCCTCAGGTTTTTTTTGCTTCATTTACGTTTGTCGTGGTTAAAAAAAGGACCCACAATGAGATATGGGTCCTTTTCACTTGTTATCATAAACCGATTGCCTGTATCAATCTTTTACTGTGCAGGCTGTGCAACTGCTGCTACTAAGTTGTCAAGTAACTCCTGAAGGTCTGTTCCGTCCGGGTTACCCTGAGCGATTGTCTCACCAAAGGTAGCAGATGGATCCCAGTAGTTACCACCTACAAGCTGAACTACTCCGTTTGCACCGTTCTGTGCAGTTACTGCTGCGATAGCGACGTTGCTCTTAACGTCATCAGACTCTGCTACTGTAACGTTTGAAGGTCCGATCTGTCTCTCTGCGAAACGTGTGATCTGGCTGTCTGCATTGGTTAAGTATTTAGCTAATTCCATAGCCCAACCAACCTGAGCTGAGTTTGCGTTTACACCGATGAATTTGTATCCCGCTGCTGATCCCATAGGAACCTGCTGTCCTGCACATGTGAAGCTTGGAAGAGCGCCTGCTGCATATCCGTCACCGAAAGCTGTCTGTACAGCGCCTGCATCCCATGTACCATCAACGATTGCTGCATATTCGCCAGTAGCGATCTGGTTTGAAAGATCTCCGTCAGCGATTGCCTGGAATGCCGGGTTAGCAGCGATATCTAACATAGCCTGTACAACATCAACACCCTTGATTCCGTCTGCTGAAGTTCCGTTCCAATCCATAGTTGTGCTTCCGTCTTCATTTAACTGTGTGGTAAATCCAGCTCCGTAGAAGAATCCTGCATTGTACCATCCAGAAGCAAGTGTCATACCAACTTTCTTACCTGCTGCTGCAGCATCTGCTAAAATTGCATCCCAGTTTGAAGGATCTGTGATCACGCTGCTGTCATAGTACATGAAGTATCCGTTGTCTGCTGCAAACGGATATGCATATAAGGTTCCGCCTACAGTTGCAGCCTCAATGGAACCAGGAATGTTCTCGCTTGTGACTGTGTCGGTATCCTGAACCGGCTGTAAAACTTTTGCATTTACCAGGTCAACGATCTGATCACTTGCAAAAGCGAATACATCAGCAGCTGCTGTCGGGTCAACTAAGATGGTATCTTTTGCTGTTGACTCAGATTCAACACCGATCTGAATATCAAATGTCTGATCCGGATTTGCAGCTTTGAATTTCTCTACTAAATCTGCTGTCAGATCCTGATCTTCTTCTGCTGCCCATACAGTCAATGCAACGGTCTCACTGGAAGCTGCAGGAGCCTCATCCTCTGTTGCTGCTGCATCATCTGTTGTTGCTGCTGCGTCGTCTGCAGGAGCGTCTGCTTTGCTTCCACATCCAACCATTGCTGCGGTCATAGCTACTGCTAAGAATCCACAAAGAACTTTCTTTTTCATTTTTTGTTACCTCCCTAAAAGTGTTGCACCCTTTGGTGCTTTTGTTTTCTTTTGCAAGCACTTACGCTTCTTGTTTTTGCGCAATCGCTTGCTCACAAAAACAGTATATCTTAGCTTCGCTCTGTCGTCAATGAATATATTATATAATTTATCGTTGTATTTTTTGGTAATTATTAACAAAAGGCATTGATAAAACCGTTTCCGCAACCAGTTTTATGCGCAATATTTTGCGCAGCTTAATCGTTTAAATAACAAAAAACCATGCGTTGCATGGTTTTTTTGCGCTTATCGCTATGTTTTCACTTAAAATTTCGTCAGGACTGGGTGGACTCCTTTAAAACAACTTCGAAAGGCAGCTTTGTAAATTGTTCCACAGATACCCCGTCAAGCAGATCGATCAGCACCCGGCAGCTCACCATTCCAAGCTCCACCGCTTCAAAATGGATCGTCGAAATCGGGATCAGACTGTTGTTCAACAGCGGACCACCATAGAAGGATGCCAGTCGGATGTCCTCCGGAACCCGAAGCCCTGCCTCATTCAATGCCCGCAACACAATAGACGCCACCGCATCATCCGTACACAGGATCGCGTCAGCCCCCAGCTCCACTACCTCACGCACCGCTTTTGACACAAGCACACTGTTTTCCAGATTCATCCGGATCATCGCCTCTTCCACCGGAAGCTTCAGCTGCTCATGTGCATCCAGGAATCCGTTTAAACGCATATGATTCACCATCTGTGTCACATCCGTACCGATCAGCGCAATTTTTTTAAAGCCCTTCATCAGCAGCAGCTGTGTCAGTTCCATACACGCATGTCTGTGATCATGATCAATCTGAATCACATCTGCTTCCTCACTCGTTCCCACAGCCACAAAGGGCACATTGTGTTGTTTCAGAAAACGGATCTGTCCATCGTCCACATAGGTACGCATCAGGATCACACCGTCCGCTTTCCGGTTCGATACGATCCGTTCCAGTGATTCAATGTTATCGTTGGAGCAGATCGAAAGAAGCAGGTCATAACCCTGTGACGCCGCAATTTTTTCAATACCCAGCAGACAATCCTGAAAAAAAGTCACATCTGCCACGTCATACTGATCCGGCATGACCACGCACAAATTAAAGGTTTTTGATTTTGCCAGGCCTCTTGCCATCGCATTCGGCATATATCCATATTCCCGGATATACGCCATCACGCGGTCCCTCGTCTCCTGCCCGATCCTGCCTTTTCCCGAGATTGCCCGCGATACCGTTGTCTTCGATACTCCCAGTGCTTCTGCCACATCGGCGATCGTGATATTTTTGTTTTCCTCATTGTTCTGATGATCCATTTTGCTACTCCCCGGAGATTTGAACCCTCGCACTGTTCAAGAACGCCTCGGCGTTCTTGCTTTGCAAAAGTGCTCAGGCTACATATCAAGCGCAACTGTTACACAATATATGCGCAACTGCGCAATTATTAACTTGAATATGCCACACAAAATTTGCAATTGCAAGGACATTATCCGGTTTTTGCTCATTTTCGGAAGATTGAACAAAAAATTTTTTTGTCTATTTTTTACAATCCCTTCCTTCAAAAAATCCGGTCAGATCACGCCGAAGCCCCTTTGGATAATGGTTTTTGACCACTCCGCCACTGGCTTTTCCCCATCCAATCGGAAGCCCCCGATAAGTAACCATCAGCCAGCCTTTTTGGGCACTATCACTAGAGACACTCTCTCCGTTCAGATATCTGCACACGTCCGATACATCCAGCGTCTGTTTCACCTGATCCGGCCGCAGTGCCAGTGCCAATGCATGGGACGGCTCAAAGCGGTTCGACCTGACAGTGCCAAGATGCAGACCGGCTCTGTATACTCGAAGCCCCTTTAATTCCGGTGCATCCTGTGGCAGGAGATAGATCTGATCGCCGAAGCAGACGGTTTTTCCAACCGGGATCTCGGTCAGATACTGCAATGCAAACTCCTCGAACAGCTTCCATGCATCCGCATCTGCATTGTCTTTTCCTTTTTTCCTGTTTTTGGTCTTTTTCCCATCTGTCTTTTCCGATCTTGACACATACTCCGTGACCTTTTGAAACAAAAGCCCCCGTACAAACGTCTCTCTGCGCTCACCCGATTTGTAAAAAGAGGCAACAAAATGCCCTTCCCCGTCGCATCGGTGCGGCCAGATACGAGCCGCCCCGGAAATACTGCTCAGACGCGCAGAGGATAAATTGTTTGCATATTGCCCTGCCCAATCCGGTCTCGCCGGAGATATTCCATACGCCCCCGCATCGATCGGTTCAATCTCAAGCTGTGGGTATTCCGCCAATATCCAAGCTACGATCTGTTCGTTTTCCTGTGGTGCAAACGTACAGGTCGAATAGACCAGCCTGCCACCCTCTGCCAGCATCGAAATCGCCTCCGGCAATATTTCCCGCTGTCTGTCGGCACAGTGTGCTACATTGTCCGCCGACCACTCGGTCAACGCCGCCTCTTCTTTGTGAAACATACCTTCGCCGGAGCAGGGTGCGTCCACAACGATCCGGTCAAAAAATCCGCAAAAATGCTCTGCCAGCTCCTGTGGCGAATGATTGCAGACAATCGCGTTTGTGATTCCCATCCGTTCGACGTTCTGCGCCAGAATCTTTGCGCGGCCCGGAACGATCTCATTTGCGATCAAAAGTCCCTCTCCCTGCATACGTCCGGCAATCATCGTGGTCTTTCCTCCCGGAGCCGCACACAGATCCAGAACGATCTCTCCCGGCTTTGGATCGAGAATCTGCACCGGTACCATCGCACTGGGTTCCTGTATATAATAAATGCCCTGCTCATGCAATGGATGTCTGCCCGGTCGCTGCTCATGATCATAATAATAGCCTTCCCGGGCCCACGGCACCTTTTTCAACGTAAACGGCACCGTCCGCAAAAAAGCCTCCTCATCCAATTTCAACGGATTTCTTCGCAGGCCATAACTGCGCGGTCTGTCATAGCTCGCCACAAATTCTTCGCACTCATCTTGTAACAGTTCTTTCATTCGATCCAGAAATTCTTCCGGTAATGTCAGTTTTGTTTCCATACCCTGCTCCTCAAATTAATTTCATAACTGCCTGAAACAGTTCCTTCGTTTCTCCATTCATCTTAAAATATTTTTACATAAAAAAGAAGACCCGGAACGTATTTTTTCCGAGTCTTACGGATATTGCGCCAAAATAATTTTCATTACATCTCCATACTCAATGCCGGTGTCAGTTCTCTTCTCTCTATGGCGGTGGAGAAAACAATCTGTGTCTGGGTTTTGCCGTATCTCTGCAGCTTCGATACGAATTGCTCCAATTCCTCTGTATTGGAATAGACAACTTCCAGCAGCATCGCATACTCGCCGGTGATACAACTGCACTCCAGTACATTCGGACAATCTGTGACATATTCGATAAACGCATCCTTCTTATCATTTGCCACTTCCACATTGACAAACGCTTTGATGTGATTGCCCATCTTCTCTCGATTAACCTTGGTATAATAGCCCAGGATAAATCCCTCTTTTTCCAGTTTATCGATTCGTGCCGAGGTTGCAGGGGACGACAAGAACACCTGGGATGCGATATCCTTTAATGTGGTTCTTGCGTTCTCCTGTAAAATCTGTAAAATTTTGCAATCAATGTAATCAATCTGTTGTCTCATAATACGTCTCCTCTCTCTTGTTACCTGCTGTCCGTCAGATCATTTCAGTCCGTTGTGCAGTTTTTATTAAAAAAAGGGCGTTCTACACCTAAGTGTAAAACGCCTTCGTTTTTCTTAATTATATTAAGTTCAGACATATAATAACATTACTTTATGTATTTTGTAAAGTATTTTTTTATGCCAATGCTGCAGTAATGATTGCCATAGAATATACCTCTGACGGATTGCAGCCACGGGACAGGTCATTGATCGGCGCATTCAGTCCCAACAGGATCGGACCGTAAGCATCAAAATTACCGAGTCTCTGTGCTATCTTGTAACCAATGTTTCCCGCATTGATATCCGGGAAAATAAATGTATTGGCATGTCCTGCCACTTCTGAATTCGGGCACTTGGTACGGGCCACTCTCGGCGATACCGCTGCGTCGAACTGAATCTCTCCCTCGATCGGAAGGTCCGGATATTTTTCCCGGCATTTTGCTGCCGCATTACGCATTTTATCTACATCCTCACCTGCGCCGGAACCAAGTGTCGAATAGCTGAGGAATGCAACCTTCGGATCTACGCCAAAGATCTTTGCGCATTCCGCTGCTTCTCCTGCAATTTCAACCAGTTCATCCTCGGTCGGCTTGATATTGATCGCACAGTCAGCCATTGCGAGCACTTCGTTGTCGCCGGTTGCGCTCGGGCGAACCATAATAAATACAGATGATACGATACTGTTTCCCGGCTTTGTCTTAATCAGCTGCAATGCCGGACGAACCGTATCCGCAGTCGAATAGGTGGCTCCGCCAAGCAGCGCGTCTGCGATACCCATCTTTACAAGCATGGTTCCGAAATAGTTTCCCTGGGCCAGAATCTCTTTTGCCTGCTCCGGTGTCACCCCTTTGCTCTTTCGGATCTCACAGAACAATTCGATCATCTCATCCATACGATCAAACTTCTTCGGGTCGATGATCTCAGCACCGCGGATGTTAAAGCCGCTTTCCTCTGCTGCCGAAAAGATCTCATCGGTATCTCCGACTAAGATCGGATGCAGGAAATTACTTGCCAGCAGTCGGGATGCCGCCTCTAAAATACGCGGATCGCTTCCTTCCGTAAATACAATCTTTTTTGGACTTTTTTTCAAAATCTGAATCAATTGGCCAAAACCGTACATTTTCTTTTCTCCTTCTCACTGCATAGATAATATATTTTCTATCATCAATTCTATGCCTTATCATTTGAAAATTCAATAGACATTACAGGTTGTACCCCGAAAAAAACTTTTTACTGTGCCACGGATTCCAAATAGTCTTTGACCTTCTCCTGAAGGAAATATTCTTCCAGACCTGTTTCCTCATAGTCTTCCAGCAAGTCTTCCACCGAATCATACTCCTGTTCGGCTGCGTATGCCTCTTTTTTCTGTTGGAGCTCTTCATCGGTAAGCATCAGGTCTTCTTTCTGTGCGATCATAGATACAACCATTGTCATCTCCACATTGTCCAAGGCTTCCTTTTCAATATCTTCCTCAGTCAATCCAAAGGTATCGTAAACCTCGCTCACATCACAGCCAAACATGTCCGCATAGCTTTGATAACCGTCTTTGACCGCCTGTAGCTTTTGTTTGTACAGTTTTTTCGGGTAACCGCTAATGTCAGACGCATCGATTGCCTGCTGCAGCAGATCCTCACGCATCATCTCCTGTGCTTCCTGTTGCTTTTGCTCCTCTATGTCCGCTCTGAGCTGTTCTTCCCACTCCTGCACCGTTGAAAAACCAAAATTTTCTTTCACAAACGCATCATCAACCTCCGGCATCACCACATCCTTGATACCTGCCACGCTTCCTTTGATTTCGACGGTTTTTCCGCACAGCACGCCATCGTCAAAGGAGCTGTCATAGCTGACTTCTATGTCAATGGCATCCCCTGCCTCCTTTCCGATCAGATATGTGTCAAACTCTGCGCCGAATTCTTCTTTTCCAACGGTCATTTCATAAGGTTCATCTGAAAAATCGTATAACTCTTCCCCGTCAGATGTCACCACAATAGAAACATCTGCCATCTGTCCTTCTTTGATCCTGCCCGTGGCATCTTCATACTCAGTGTAATCTGCCAGAGCTTCCTCTTTCGCATCCGCCATGCTTTGCTCGTCAACCGTTTCCACCGTCAGATTTTTTTGCAGATGCTCCAGACTTCCAAGGGTCACATATTTACTGTAATCCGACGTATCTCCGCAGGCGGTAAGCATGGCAAGCGCGCCGGCACACAGCATGATCGCATGTTTTTTTGTTTTCATTGTAGTTCTCTCTTTCATTGATTATTTGTACCTTTTTATTTCCCAGTTTAACATCCTTTTGTGTCGGATTTTTGAACAGTAACTGTTTCATTCAAAAAGGTTCACACATTTGTGTGAACCTTTTGTGCTTATCCTAATAACACCTGTTCAAATTCATCCTGCGGCAGCGGACGGTTAAAAAAATACCCCTGCGCCATATAACATTTATTTTCTTTGAGCAGCTGCACATGCTCCATGCTCTCTACACCTTCGCAGATGCAATCCATTCCCAGATCGCTTGCCATGGAAATGACGTGTTTGATCATCGACCGTTCTCTCGCAGACTGCATATTGGCATCGCCCAGAAAGCTCTTGTCGATCTTCAATACCTTAAAAGGTACGTCCCGGATCAGACTCAAGGATGAATATCCGGTTCCGAAATCGTCAACCGATGCTTCGATTCCGTTTTCGCGCAGTTCGTACACCAACGATTTCAAGGCTTCAAAATCCGCGTCGATCGTTGTCTCTGTCAGTTCCACCTCCAGATACTGATGCGGCACCTCATAGCGGTCAAGCACTGCTACGATCTCCCTGACCAGATTTTGATTTGACAGATGACGTCTGGAAAAGTTTACCGAAACCTTCACCGGTTTGACACCGTGCGAGATCCAGCTATGCATACTTCTGCAGACATGCTCCAACACATAAAAATCCAACTGACAGATCCGCGAGGTCTCCTCCAGGATCGGAATAAACGAATCCGGCGGCACGACTTTTCCATCTACGATCCAGCGGGATAATGCCTCCGCGCCGATCAGTTCATAATCCTTGAGCGATACCTTGGGTTGGAAATAAATCTGAATATCCTCATGTTTGAGCGCTTTCTCAAACTGACTCTCAAAATATTTTCTGCGGAGTGCCGAATCCACTGTGGAGCGGTCATAATAAGCAAACTGCAGCTGAATCGAATTTTTTGCGGTATTCAAAGCACTGCTGATCGCCTGTATGATATGATGATAATTCGACACCTCATTGTGCAGATTGTAGATTCCCGCTTCCGCCGAGATCAAAACCACATCCTGTTTATCCGGTCCGTACTGGATATTGACTCCCCGCAGTATTTCAAGAATCTGATCCAGATGCTCCTTGTGAATCAGCAGCGCAAACTGGTCTCCACTGTAACGGGATACCACTTCATCCTCATCCAGTCCACCCTTTAACAGATTCATATATTTGACCAAAACAGTATCACAATTGCCGCTTCCGATCTTCAGATTCAGATTTGTAAAATTACTCAGGTTGACAGCCAGTGCCGTATAATCGGCGATCGTGTGATTTTTGATATATTCGTCACAGCGGTCAGCATAAAAATTCATATTTGTGTGATGTGTCTGCGGATCATGATAACGATAAAAGATCGAATCATGTACCAGCTCCTGTCGCTCGTTTGCCTGATGCAGCATCATGAGACAAAACATCAGCTTTCTCGCTTCTGCGCCTGTCCAGAACGGTTCACCAACTGCAGGATAGACAAGATAGGTCACATCCACGCCGTGATATTCCTTGCTCGTAAACTCGAACGGATGTAATTCTACCTCCCGTTCATCCTCGTAATACACCAATTCGCGGAGAACCTGTCCGTGGGCAGCATCCGTCCTGCGCATCACCAGTCTGCCGAAACCAAAAAACGGCTGAAAACATGCTACCGCATCCCAATTTTCCTGCGCGTCCACAGTCTGTGCCATACTCAGCATGGTACCGCATTCCAGCATACGCTCCTCAAAACTTTTTTCTTCCATACCCATCACCCCATCCGCATCCGTCAAGGGATGCAGCACTTTCCATTCTATACACTTGTTGCAATCTGCGGTATCGTGACAACAAAAGCAGTTCCCTCACCCGGTGTGCTTTCTACCTGTACTTTACCATAGACAGCTGCAACCAGCTGGCTTGTCAGACCAAGTCCGAATTTCAACATATCCTCATCAATAGCCTGATTTTCTGTTGCCATCGCAAACATATGCCGAATATCCTCCAACTGTTCCCGAGGCATACCCACTCCCGTATCCCGGATCTCAAACACCACTAATATTCCGTAGGTCGTTCGTTTCACCGAAACATGCAGCGTAATCTTGCCCTCATTCGTATATTGCACCGAATTGTTTAAAAGATTTGCCAGAATCTGTCGGATACGTGTGGCATCACCAAATACATTGACCGGTACATCTTCATCAATCTGTAATTCGAACTTCACGTTTTTCTCTAACAGCCGTCCCTGATAGGTCAGATTCAATCCCTCACACAGATTGTGCAGATTATAATCCGTCTCCACGATCTCTGAATCAAATTTCGTCAATTCGGAATACTCCATCGCATCTGCCAGTGCATTGATGACCTTCTGATTCATCTTCTCCAGTGTATAGAGCTTTTTCGAGCTGTCCTCTGACAATTCGCTGCGGTTGATACTCTGTGCCAAAAACAGCATCTCCTGCAGCGGTTTCATCAGATTGTAATTAACAGTGGAGATAAACTCATTTTTCATCTTCGTGACGTTTTTAAATTCACGATTGCGAACCAGATTGATATAACTGGTATATGCCATCGTTGACATCACATTGGCAACCTTATATAAAAATCCGGCTGCCTCTTCCATCTTTTCCTTTGAGATCACCGGAATCTTACGAACAGCTGACACATATGCTTCCGGATCAATCCCCAAATCCCATGCCACCTGCCGGATCTGATCTTCATCCGGTTTTTGAAGCAGAACCTGTCCGCCGACAAATGCTCCCATAAAGCGTCCGTCAACGATGATCGGTGCGGCAAAATCACACAACCCGGCGTGACAACTATAGACTGTCACACGTCCCGACTTCATCGTCTCCTTCGCTCCGCTTCGGTCACATTTTTCACATCTGGCCTTTCCAATCGCCGAGCGTCTCGTCAATTCATAACAAAATGTCGTAAAATTGCTTCCCTTCGTAATCGGTGTTCCGTTTTCATCGGTTAACACGGATGCCATTCCCGTCATTTTTGAAAAACTATCTTGAATCACCTGGACACTTTCGATATCCAAAAGCTCCGATAGATGCACCTGTCCCATAACGACCCCCTAAATCATTTTACATGTCTTTACATTATACCAAATTTTTTCATCCTTTGCATGATTTTATTGGCCAAGAATTTTTTTTAGGACTATTGCACAATTTTCGTGAAACGATTTCGTGAATTTTCAGAATTGACATTCTCATTCTTCAATCCACATTGCGCGAAGGAAACCTGCCAGACCATATTCCCGCTTTCCGGCCCCCATTCCAATCCCACAGATCCGGTACTGTTCGGGCAGGAGATTGTTTTCCTGACGGATCGCCGCGACAATCGCCGCTCCGGTCGGCGTCACCAGTTCCCCCTCCACATCCAGCTGCTTCATGGGAATCTGATGCTCCATCACGATATTTGTCACTGCAGGTACCGGAATCGGAAGCAGGCCATGCTGGCAGCGCACCTGTCCTTTTCCTTCCGAAAGCGGGGATACCACCACACGATCCGGTGCCAAATTGTCCAGACAAACAGCTGCCGCCACAATATCCACGATAGAATCCACGGCACCGACTTCATGGAAGTGAACCTCAGATACCGGTACGCCATGCGCCGTTGCTTCCGCCTGTGCCAATATCTCAAAGATCCGGTGTGCCAGCTTTGCGGCTCCCTGTGTCAGTTTCCCCTGATCGATGATCTCATAAATATCGGCAGGTGTGCGATGATGGTGTGTCGGACCGTGAGTATGTATCGCTTCTCCGGACTGCGATCTGTCCTGTCCGTATAAATATGCCATGTCATGATCGTGATTTTCGTGCTCCAGTACCACGTCAAAATCCAGTACATCCAATCCGGATTTTTTAACACGACTGATCACAACCTCATAACCTTCCAGCGGAAGAGATGCCAATGCCGCGCGCAAAACCTGTTCATTTGCGCCCAGATCCAACAGCGCAGCCACCGTCATATCTCCGCTGATTCCCGAATTGCATTCCAGATAAAGTATTTTCTCACTCATATGTATCATGTACTCCTAACCGGTTGATCTGAGTCGCAAGGTATGCCGCTCCGTAACCGTTATCAATATTTACCACGCCGATCCCATTGGCACAGGAATTGATCATGGTGAGAAGGGCCGACAGCCCCCCGTAGCTGGCACCATATCCTACTGAGGTCGGCACCGCGATGACCGGACATTCCACCAACCCGCCGATCACACTGGCCAAAGCTCCTTCCATACCGGCGACAGCGATCACGCAGTTTGCCCTGTGAATCTGTTCCATATTGGAAAACAACCGGTGGATACCCGCAACACCCACATCATATATGCGCTCTACGTTACAGCCAAAATATTCACAGGTCTGCGCAGCCTCCTCAGCAACCGGCAGATCGGCCGTCCCGGCAGTGACTACCGCAACGAGTCCGCTTCGGTTTTTCTCTTTTTTCTCGATCTTTAAAATACGGGAAATTGCATCATACTCTGCCTGCGGGATCACACCTTTGACCAGCTCATACTGATGCTCACCGGCTCTCGTCCCAAAGACTTCCCCGTCTGACTCATACAGCTTTTGATAGATCGCAAGCAGGTGTTCGTCCGCTTTTCCCTGACAAAAAACCACCTCCGGAAAGCCGGAGCGCACCTTTCTGTGTGAATCGAGCTTGGCATATTCTCCAAGTGTCTCAAAGGGCTGACTTTTCAGATGCAGCTGCGCCTCATCCACCGTCATATCGCCTCTTTGCACACGTTCTAATATCTCTCTTGTCTCCATAAACGTTCCTTTATCTTGTCTTTGTCTGAATTATACACGAAAAACAGGTGCAAGCGCAATTACTGATAGTTCTTTATGACTAGCTGCGCATGTGGTTCTCGTCCATAGTCATCTTCCTGCGGATAACCGATCACGGAAAAACACACTTGGTTTTCCCGGTTATTCATCATCGCATCCACTTGTTCCTGTCCGTATTTTTCCCGATATTCGTCTAATAATTCATCCGCATTGCCAAAAAATAGCGCATCCACCGTCTCTGTCCCTTTTTGAAAGAGAAATTTCAGCATCTTTCCCTCTTTTCCGATCCGTCTCACATTTTTCACAGTCAGATTCCGCAGGGCAAATCGCGGCTTCTCATTGCCGTTGCCGAAAGGCTCTAACAGCTCCAGACTGTCCACCAAAGACAAGGTGACCTGTGCAGGCGTCAGATCCACATCGATCCGGATCTCTTCCGTCAGATCATCTTTGGAAAGTCCTGCATCTTCATTGATCCGTCTCCGAAACTCGTCGATCCTGCTTTCCTCGATGGATAAACCTGCTGCCCCTTTATGTCCTCCGAATTTTAAAAACACATCCGAGATCCTGCTCATTTTTTCGTGCATATCATATGCCGGAATGGATCTGCCGGAGCCTTTGACACAGCTTTCGCCTTTGGTCAGTACAAAGGCCGGTCTAAAATACCGTTCTCTCAGCTTTCCTGCGATGATTCCCGCCAGACTCTCGTGACAGTCCGGCAGATACACCACCAGCACCGGCTGATCATCGCGGTACAAGCCCTGCTCTTCTACCTGGGTCATCGCTTCTTTCACGCCAAGGTCCGTCATGTGTTTTCGGCTTTCATTCAACGCTACCAGTTCTGCGGCAAGCTGTCCGGCTCTTCGCTCATCCTTCTCCAAGAGCAGCTCCACCGCACGTCCTGCCGTGTCCAGTCGTCCGCTGGCATTCATACACGGGCCCAGAACAAAGCCAACATGATAGGCACGGATCTGCTTTGGCTGTAATTGATTTTGTACGATCAATGCCCGCAGCCCCACGCGCCTTGTACTCCGAATGTACGACAGTCCAAGAGACACGATCGCCCGGTTTTCTCCCACCAGTTCCATCACATCTCCGATCGTCGCAATGGCTGCCAGATCGATGTACTCCAATGCAAAGGGCAGTCTTCCCTTTTGCGGCACATCCATATTTTTACACAGGATACGCATCACCTGCCATGCCACCACCGCTCCGCAGATGCCTGTAAAGGGATAGGTCTCTCCTTCCTGTTTCGGATCGACCACGATATCTGCCGGCGGAAGGCGCATCTCTTTTGTGCCGTCTTCCCGGTAGATCTGCACCGGTTCATGATGATCGGTCACGATGACTCTCAGCCCCAGTTCCTTTGCCAGACGAATCTCTTCGATTGCCGCAATCCCGTTATCACAGGTCAGGATCGCGTCGCAGCCATCTTCCTTTGCGCGTCGGATCAGTTTTTCATTCAGTCCGTATCCGTCTTCGATACGATGCGGAAGCTGATAATCAACCTTTGCATGGCATGCAAAGAGGCACTCATACAGGATGACTGTGGAACAGATGCCGTCAATATCATAATCACCGATGATACGTATTTTTTCTCCTTTTCGTATCATCTGTTCCAAAAGCTCTGCTGCCTGCCCAGCGTTTTTTAACAATGTGGCGTCATTCAGATCCCGCCATTTGGGATGAAAGTATTTCTGCAGTTCTTCTTCCGTTTTGATCCCCCGATTTGCCGCGATGCGGATCAGTGCCGGATGAACGCCAAGCTTTGTGCCCAGCTCTTCATAGTTTTCTCCGTCCTGTTCCCAGATCCAGTTTACTTTTCTTCTCATAGGTGCTCCTTTTGTAATCTGTCAGCAATAGAAGTTTGCGAAACTCAATCTCTGTTTCCGTTTGGGTCATACGAGCACATGTATCACAGGCACGCTTTCGCTACTTGTCGCTGGCAATGGTACATAAGCGCCCCAACTACGGTCGCTAAGTACCAGCCGCTCCAAAGTACCTGTCAGATACATGTGACT
>OBLI01002007.1_pt1 | contig 18247 bp, 13 predicted proteins | sample 1519701 | NCBI WGS metagenome assembly OBLI01 (sample SAMEA3663005, study PRJEB22513) | pig gut metagenome | biome: pig gut; feature: pig-associated habitat; material: faeces | place: France | collected 2012 | reverse complement strand
CTCCGCACTCAAATGAGTGCGGAGTTTTTTGGAGCTTGTGGCCGGACTCGAACCGGCGACCGGTGGTTGTGGGTAAGGGTAGCTATTCATAATTTGTATTTTCTCTTGCAATTTGGGGGATACTCCGGTATACTGATACTTATTGATACTAATTGTAATCAGTGAAAGAGGTGAGTTTCATGGAGGCTGCTCTATTTACCAAGATGCTGTCTGACAAAAGTGTACTGGATTTGAAAAAACTCGGCTATAAATTCCCGCAAGCTGACATCGGGGAATTTGTGGGACTGCTGAAAAACGGCTTCTACCATTCCCTGCCACTCAAGGATTTTTCCGGGCAGGATGTTGTTTATCTGCCCAGCATTGCGCAGGTGCATCTCTCTGCGGCCAAGGTGCTTCTGACGCCGCAAAACAGCATGCAGCTTTATGGTGTCAAAGCCATGGAAGAGGAGATCGTTTCCACCTTTACCATTGAGCAAGTCGACTTTACCCGTGACAGCGTGCGCAAGATCCTCTCCGGTCTTGCCCCGGCTGACGAAAATGAGAGCCGCATTTTCGGCATGAAAAAGGGGTTGGAGTTCATCAGTGATTTGGGGAACCAAATCACTGAAGCTTCGATCCATCGGCTCTATGAAATGGCAATCGGGGCCTATCTCCCTGAGGAAGACCGTTTGCTTCCCGGCCAGTTCTACCGGCACGATAGTGTATATGTTGTCGGCACAAAGGTGGAGCATGCTGGTCTGCCCTGGCAGGAGCTGCCAGCATATATGGCGGAGTTGGTCGCTTTTATCCACGAAGACTCGGAGATCAACGATCTGCTGAAAGCGGCGCTGATCCACTTCTATATAGCGTACCTGCATCCTTATTTCGACGGCAATGGCAGAATGGCACGATTGGTTCATCTGTGGTACTTGGCGCAGCAGGGGTATTCCTCTGCGCTGTTTGTGCCGCTCTCCGAGTATATCAGCAAAAGTCGCAAGGGATACTATGACGCCTATACGCTGGTGGAGGAAAACGCCCGCATCAGCGGCGTTTTGGATGCGACCCCGTTCCTGGTCTACTTTATTGAAAATGTATACCACAAGCTGAACGGTGCGCTTCCGGCCACTCAGACGACCGCCGCATTCCAAGCTGCGCTGTCCCAGGGGCAGGTCACAGAGAAGGAAAAGGCGCTGTGGGAATTTGTACTCTCGGCCTATGGAGAGGCGGAGTTCTCCACCAAGCAGTTGGAGAAAGATTTTGGGAACGCCGCCTATGCAACGATCCGCAGCTTTGTGCTGAAATTTGAGCGGCTGGGGCTGCTTCGCTCGGCACAGTACGGGAGCCGAACGAGGTATGCAGTTCGTATGGGTTGAGAAATGCGCATACCAGCATTTCAGCACACCTTATAAAGCAGAAAACTAAAGCAGGAAGCGGGCAGTGATGGTTTCCCATCACTGCCCGCTTTTCAAAAACTCATTTCATAGTTCTTAGCACTTGCCAGCCTTTTTCTTTGCAATGCCAAGCACAGTCAGAGCACCGCCGCTAACGAGCAGTACCGCAACAGCCAGAACAATGCTGCTGTGATCACCGGTCTGCGGGCCATCGGCGTTGTTACCGGGGGTCACAGTTTCGCCGGGTTTGGTGTTGTCACCGGGATTCGTATTGTCGCCTGCAGCCTTAACAGTAAAGTCAGTGCTGCACTCGCCGTCATTAAATACAACGGTAAGGGAGTGATTGCCAACAGGCAGCGTTGCAAGATAATCCTTGCTCAGCGTAACAATCGTCGAGCCAGACTTCGCCGTATAATTTTCTCTGTCAATGAGTTTCCCGTCCACCTTCACGCCGGTAAACTTGCTGAATTCTCCGTTTGCACGGAAGGTCAGCGTACCATCGCTGTTCTGCGTCCAAGTGCCGTTGGCACCCTCGATGATCTTGTAATCCGCAGTGGTACCGCCGCTGGGCTTGTCACCGGTGCTACCGCCGCCAGAAGTGGGGTTGCCGGTGCTACCGCCACCGGAAGTGGGATTGCCGGTGCTACCGCCGCCGGAAGTGGGGTTGCCGGTGCTACCGCCGCCAGAAGTGGGGTTGCCGGTGCTACCGCCGCCGGAAGTGGGGTTGCCGGTGCTACCGCTGCCGGGAGTGGGGTTGCCGGTGCTACCGCCGCCGGAAGTGGGGTTGCCGGTGCTACCGCTGCCGGGAGTGCTGCCGCCAGTGGTCACATTGATACCGCCAGCCACAATGGTCGGGTCGAGCTCAACATTCTGCGCGTTCTTAAAGGTGGTCGTCTTAAGCGTTACCTGCGCACCATCTGCGCAATCTGCTTTTACCTTGAATGTCAAGGTAAACAGCACGCCATCCTCTGTATATTCCTTTTTATCGGCAGCAACATAGAGATTCACCTTTCCCGTATTTTCATTGCCGGTAAAGGAGCCCTTAATATTTCCTTGTTCAACTTCTGTCAGCTCCAGTTTACCTGCGTCATACTCGACGGTAAAGTCAAAAGCCGCAAAGCCCGGGTTCCCTGCAATGGAGGCATTCAGCGTAACCGTGTCGCCCACTTTGACCGCTTTTTTCACAGTCTCAACGGTGATTGTAGCTGCGCTACCGCTACCTGTATCAACTGCCACAGCCGCGGTAATGCACATGGTAAATACCACCGCCAGAGCAAGAAGAACAGACAGCACGCGTTTTCTGTTTTTCATGTTTTTTCTTTCCTTTCATTATAAAAATGTGTTGTATCACAGGATACACAAATGAGGTTTGATCCGTCAGGGGTGGCTTTTTATTGGCACCCCCGACGGAGACAGGGGGATGACTCAGTCGTTATAGCCAGCCAGTCGACGCTGGAGCGTCCAAGCATCAAAAATATCAACATCGCCATCGCCATTGACATCGCCATTAGCAGGAATGATACCTTCTACTTCATACCCCGCAAGGTAGCGACTCAGTGTGTAGACATCGAAAATATCAACATCGCCATCGCCGTTGACATCTCCTGCCAAGGTCGTCTGCTGGGCAAAGCGCTTATCCATAACGGACAGCCGTGCATCGATCCACGAGGTCATGTCTGCCACAACGCTCTCATAGCTTGCGCCCTTCCAAATGTGGCCGTCGGCCTTCGGATCACCAACGCGAATGAAGTCCCAAAGCTTGTAGTTCATGGCTGCACTGTCCTTCAGGAGGTTATACTGATGTGCAATCGTGCCATTATTACCCAGCCACTCCCGCACTGCCGGGGCAAAGGTGCTGCTGTAATACTTGACTACCGCAGTCTTAAAGGCCGGAATTTGAATCAGCGCCTTTGCCAGATAGTGATAGTCCTCAATGTCGGCAGCATTTGCCTTGCTCCAGCCGGCACCGAAGGTCATATCCTGATCCCAGATGGGACCGGCAAACATCTTGCCGTCTGCATCCTTGTAGAAGTAGACCGAGGAAATAAATCCGTCACAGTTTAGCGACAGTTCCTGCAGAAGGAATACTTTGACCAGTGAATCCATGTCCACATAGTCATAGAAATACTTCCCGGTAGAGGCATTATAGCCCGTGTATGCGCCGGCATCATCCGTGGCGTAAACAGCGTCCTCAAAGTCCTGATAATACTCGCTTATATAACGCATGGCCGATTCGCCGCACCACCCAGGGCTCTTGACATTGAACGCAACACCCTGGCGAGTCTTGAAGCCACTGGCCTCATCCCACATATTGTGGTTCAGCTCGATAAGGTAGCCACCTGTTATATTTGCAGGCTCCTGCAGTCCCTTTGTGTATTGGAATTGCTGACGATAGGCATTCTGAGACAAGCCGGTGCTCATATTGTCTCCATAGCTTGGGTTTTGTGCTTTGTACGCCTCTTCCATGTCAGTTATGGCCACGGAAGCTGCGCCGACAGAGTTCTTCTCGCTGAGCAGATAGACGCCGCGATACTCACCGTCATAGTAAAGGTTTACCCAATTACAGCTTGCGGTATACGCAAGGCCCAGCTTAGTTGCCAGGTCCTTCATAAGCTTGTCATGCATCTGCGTCGCATCAAAGTAGCTCGCCAGCAGCACCCAAGTCTTTACCTGCTCCTGATTCCCCAGCAGATCGGAAGCCGTGTTCAGCTTGATCTGATAGGATTTCTTATCTGCATAGGTAAAGGTAGAATTGCCCCGCGCCTTAATTTGCTTAAGTTCACCGGAGTAAATAGAACCACCATCCGCGCTGACCATGCTCATAGATCCGGTTGCAATATTCTGTTTGCTTGCATCTACCCAATCGCGTCCCTGAGCAGAGTTACTACTGGTCAGATACACGGTAGAAATGGGCGACGCCTGCATCACACGGAAGGTCATTGTCTGGCCCGTGCCAACAGAAGCGGTGATTTCCCGATATCCGGCTGCATTCACTTCTGCAACAGCGGTAAGATCTACGGAGCTGCTCCAATAAACAGTTCCCTTGTTGCCGGAAAGTGAGATTCTATCACTCGGGGGCTCTGTGACAAAGGTCAGAGATAGCTTTGTCAAATCCGCAGACGACGGCAAGAAGAGGTACTTTGCACCGTCGACCTCCGCGAGGGCAATCGTTTGCCCATCCACCACCGCACTCACTCCGGTGACATTGGACGGCTTGGGGGCGGTCCGTGCGTGGAGAATATTCGACCACTTAGCACTATAATAGACCTCGTCGTTTTCCGTAGGAACTTTCGTGCGGCCGGCTGCCACAAAATAGTAGTCCGTATCCGCTGTCAGCCCGGTAGCGATAAATGTAGTATCGTAGGTAGTTCCCAAGTAGGTCCTTGTGTCATCATCGTTGTTTTTATTACACTGGAAAACCTCGTAATACTCCGCGCCCAAGGCCGCAGACCAACTTAGTGTCAGCGTTGTTTCTGTGGAAGTCTCGCATTTGAGATCCTTTACATCGTTGGGAATAATATTGTAGGTCAAGGTTTTTCTTCCGTAGTAATCACCGCGGCCCTCGCACTTAATCTCAGCCTTGCCCACATTTTTGCTGTCAGGCCATTGCACATAGAGGTCCGGGATTCTGCCATTAATAAGATTGGCATCGTTATTCTGCGTCAGAACATAGTCTCCGCGCTTGGCAAAGCTGCCGGGACGAACTCCACTGCCACTATAGTAGTAACTGGGTATCGGGGTAAGGTCGCGAGGTTTCTCAGGTGTTCCCAGCTTAAAGATGACTTCCTCGCTGTTGATGTCGATCCCCTGCGTATGGCAGACCGTGCAAATATGATCTGCATCCCATTTGTGATCCACCGGCCGTTGGAAATCCGATTTATCCGTCGCTTTGCAGCCCGGGCAGGTATAGGTGATATAGCCGCCGGTCACGCAGGTACGGCTGTCGCTCGCCGCCGTCACATAGGCATAGCCATCCGCGCAGGAGTGATATCTGTCCGATCCCACCGAGGAGAACTCGTTCTTCTTGACGCTGCCCTCTGCAAGGATCACCTGCTTGCCGTCCGTGGTAGACAGCAGGCCGCTGAATGCATACTCGCCCGTGGGCTCCATTGCCTCGCCGCAGACCGTACAGGTAATCGTCCCCTCGGACATATCGTACTTGCTGGCGGCATCCACCTTGTGCTTGCCCAGCTCGCAGTCGGTGCGCGTCTCAGTGTAAGAATCCAGCACCTTGCCGTCATACTTGACCGCCTTCACCGTGAAGGTCTCCTCCGTGGCCTTCACCGTCAGGTACATACCGGTATACTCGTTGTGCGGGATCGCTTCTACATAATACTCATCGCGGTAATGGAACTCATTGCTCTTACCACTGAGGTCACCGCAGACATAGTACACGACACCGCCGCGGCTATCCTCGGCCTGCTTTTCGCCGTTTATCATAGGATAGGTGCGGGCATAGGCGTGATCGTCACCGCCAAAGACGAAGTCGAAGCCCGCCTTTTCAATAGAAGAGATAATCTCCGGCGTTGCAGAAACAGACTTTGTGCCATAAATCGGCTCATGGGCTACAAGAACTTTCCAGATGCAGTCAGTGGTCAGGTTTTCGGCAATATCGGCAAGGGTCTCCGCCAGTTTCGTTCCGTTGTTAATAGCAACAACACAAACCTTACCATACTCCATCTTGTACCAGCTATTCTGGGTACTGACAGGCAAATCATAGATCGCGTTACTAATTTCACCGTCCAGATCGCCATAATATTCGTGGTTGCCCATAACATGGATCATGTCCACACCGCTGAGAGTCTTGCTGTTGACCGTGTTTAGGAACGGGCGCCAGTTTTTAACATACTCCGTTACATTGTCAATAGCATCGCCGGTCTGGATAGCAAAATCATAGACCGTTTCGTCACTTGCCAGAACCTCAAGGACATGGCTCAGGTTGGCAGTATCCGAGGATTGAATATCGCCGAGGATAAAGAAGTTGGTCGACTCAGCCCCTGCCGCAGGCATCTTAAAGCTCTGCGTATCAGACCATTTCTCCCCGTCACCCACCTGATAGTAATAGGTCTCGCCGGGCTGCAGACCGGTAAGGGACACCTTATTGCTCCGCAAAGCATCACCATGGCTGCTCTGCACAAAGGTCTGAATGGTAGAGTTCCCCTCCACCGTGACAGGATTGGTCAGGTCATTTGCGGTGGAATATTTCACGAAAGCCTTTGCTGCAGAACCATCAATCTGGGTAAGCCAAGTTATGCTCTTAACATTTGGCTCAGATACGCCGTTGGTCATGATGCCAAAGGGTTTGCCCTCGTTCTCCGCCGTCCGCTCACAGACGATCACCCGCTGATTCCAAGAGCGCCCGCTGTTGGCCTTTTCCGCATAGAAGGTATACTCTCCCGCCGTATCAAAGGTACGGGTCAGCTTCCCCTTCATATTTGTTTTGCCCAGCGGGGTGAGCTTATTAGAATCTTTATTTACCTGATAGATATTTGCACGGGAAACAGGCTTTCCCTCTGCATCCGTCACAGTCAGCGCCGTCGCCATTCCGGCAACGACCTGCTCACAGCTAAGCTGATACCCCGCCGTCAGCGCGACCTCCTGCTCCGTACCGGAGAAGGTATAGGTCGTGTCGTGCCCCATACCATCGGCAATGATATAGCTTCCCTGCGTGACGGTGTATTTCAGTTTGCTATCCTGCGCAGCGTCCGCGGGGATGTTGATGATAAGGTATCCCAGCTCGGATACATAATCATCCGCTCCGAAGAGCCGTGCCAGCAGTGACCGCTGTGCCGACTTCCGCGTGATCGTGATCTTTGCCTGCTTATCTGTCTTTTCAAGTTCCCGCTCATAATCATCGGAGATTTCCACATTTGCGCCCTCAAGATACTTCGCAGCATCACCCATGGTGCTAAAATCTACGGTGATCTCGGCCTTGGTCACAGGCTCTCCCGTGTTGTTCACGATGGAGAGGGCGTATTCCTTGCCAATCTCCGGCGCCTCCGGCTGGGGCAGCACATCGATGGCCGATCTCTGACCCTCGGCATCCTCCACCCGGAAGGTGCGGGTCTCGGTGGTCACATTGCCGTAGAAGTCCTTGAGCCGGATCGAGAGGGTGTGAGAGCCGTTACGGAGGTTCACGCCCTTAAGGTAGAGCAAGCCTTCGTTGATTTCCAGCTGTTCGGTGTAGTCCGTGCCGTCCAATAGCACGCGGATTCCGCTCTGATCGATGCCGGTGGCATACTTGTCGGTGAGCTCACTGTCAGAATACTCCGCCGCGAAGGTGAGTTTGCCGCTGCTCAGCACAGTAGAGCCGACCCTAGCCAGCACCGTGCCGCTGCCCTTCTCCGTAATGGATTCCAGCACTGGTCGGGTAGTATCATTGGTATTCGTGCCGTAGATGAACTGAAGATTATCAATGTAGAGATAGCCATCGATCTGGGGCTTGGCACAGTTCTGAGCCGACACCACTCGAACCGTGTAAGCTCGTGCAACATCAACTGGCATCTGGAAGGCAGAAATATCCGCTTCCACCCAAGTCCAATCCTTACCAGCCCAGTCACTGAGCTTACTGCCGCTCACTGTGCCGTCGGCATTGTAACTGTAGTACTGCACATAGGCTGCTGTACCATTGAGTTGCTTGCCGTCCACATAGCTTATGCTGCCGTCCTCGTTGAGCTTCATATAGGAGGTCGCGAGGTCAGCTTCAAAAGCGCCGCCCTTTAGAACAGCCTTTAACACAGAATCACCGTACTCGCAATCTGCGGGCACCTTAATCCACATACCGATTTTAGTCGGCTGCACCGTATCAACGCGAAGATCTCCTGAAAAACCGAAATCTGCCGCTGCGACATCTGCCAGATTCAAACCTTTAAAATTAAAGCCAAGCTTGAAAGCATATTGGCCGAAACGGACATTCTCATCTTCATCGGCGCTGACTACCTTATTATAGCCACCAGGGAAACCGATACCCGTCCCGCTTGTTTGACGAATCCAAAGTCTGTCATTCTTCACCTCTTTGGGGAGGAGCTGACTGCTACCGCCTTCGGAAGACGGCCCCACATGGCAGGACCAGTATTCTGTCGCCGCCACATCGCCGTGATCCTCAAAGTCCATCAGGACAAACGGTTCCATGCCAACCACAACATCAATCGCACCGTTAACAGAGGATTTGTTCTTGAGCGCTACATGAACTGTGCCGCGCAGGGAGTTACTTGCATCTGCGATAAATTGGTTGCCGGAGAACTTGCCAATATAGGCAGAAAATGTTTGCTCCAAATTGGCAGGTTTCTTTTCACCTATTACGCCACCGGAGGATACATAGGACACCTTTGCCGTAATTTTCGTTGCGCCATCCTCCACCGACTGGGTCAAATCAGTTACACGATAAGTTGAAGTGTATGTCAGCGAAGATAGCCACTGGTAGTATTCAACGACAACTGTATCCTTCCCCAAAGTTTCGGGCGTAATGGCCATAGTAAAGTCGCCCTTTGTGTTATTTGATTTAGGGTCAACAAGTGCATTAAATTTATAATATGTCGGTGTCAGCGTCCACTCAAAGTCCCCATCCTTATATTTGACCTCACGGCCTTGCCATGTGGGCTTGAAGGTCAGGTCACTGGTCTCGCCAAAGTCTATGGAAACACTGGAGTTTGTAAAGCCCAGTTTATCCGGCCACTGAACCTGAATGCTGGTCTGGCCAACAATTTTTTCACCGGATTTCAGGCCCACAGTAACTTCGCCACAGGTATCGGCTGCCGTGTAAAGTCCATTGGCCTCAATTCTTCCGTTGCCAGAGAGAACCGTCCATGCAGCGTCCTTGGGAACAGCCGCACTGCCGCCGGCCGCATCTACGCCAGCTGCGCTAAACTGCACCGTGCTGCCGGGGGTGTAAACCTCCGCATTGGGTGTCAGCACTGCGTGATCGAACTTCCCTGTGGGCTGTGCCTTAGAAAGCACCATAATGGTGTTGGACACCTTGCGCTCGTAACCATCGGACGGACGGCAGCGCAGGGTCAGGCCAGCCGATGTATCGTTTTCCGGCTCACCCTCACGCTGGGTTGCGAAGGTGGAGGAACCGCCGCCGTCCAGATTAACGGCCTGCACGCAGCCCAGAGACTCCATTGCAGCACCGACCTCCGCCATAGTCATACCCACAGAATAGGGTGCCTGGCGGCCATCCACCATCAGCATTACCACGGTACCGTCCGCCTTGATACCGATAGCCGTGCGGGACGCGCGGGTGGTGTTGTCCAGTCCGCTGCGGGCGTGTCCGTTTTCAAAAATATCGCCAAAGCTGGCAACAGCCTCCCGGACATTGCCGGCAGCAAGGGCATCCTTACACTCCTGCGCGCTGGTGATACGCGCCGCGCCGCTGCCGTCGATCCAGAATGTAGTGCCAGTCGGCTCATTGATCACAGTGCCGCTCATGATGAAAGCACCGCTGGGGCGGCCATTGCTCATGTCGTAGCCGCCGGCATTGATCGCGCCCACAACATTGGTGTTACGGCGGCGGGTCTGCATGCTCTGCGCCTGCTTGGTCGTCTCCTTCATGTCCCAGTTTCTGCCGGTTTTAATGGTGTCAATGTCATCGTCACCGTAGCCCACTGCCACAGAGGCCGTGGAGTCCTTGCCGACCTTGATCTCCATCACATGCCCCATCATCTGCTGTGTCAGCGATGCATTATTTAAGATCCATTCATACTCTGTCACATCGGGTGTGACAGCATATTTTTTCTCTGATATTTGCTGAATCCCCAGTGTTCCAAGGCCTCCCTCCGCCTTGGTATCCACCGCCAGCACCTGCATAGGGATCAGAGAAACCACCATGCACAATGCAAGCAAAACCGTTAGCATTCTTCTTCGCATCTTTTCCTCTCCTTTGTTTTGTATAATTCTTGACAGACTGCACATTTTGTATCTGTTTCCGTCCTAAATGCAAATAGAGATTTTCCCCAGCGGGGCACTGTTTTTCAAGCGCCTATTATCCTATATATCAGGTCAGACAATAAACGCTTATTCTTTTGTTGTCATTAAAATCTATCGATCAGCCGAAATGCTTCGCAGAGTTAGTCACTCTGTGAAACTATCATTTCTTGTGTTTACTCATATTTATAAAATTATTATAGCTCCCAAAAGCAGAAAATGCAAGAAGAAAATATGAAATCTTAAGAAAACTTTCCCTAAATATCGTTCTACCGCTTTTGCCAAGAAATTTATGTCATTTTATTGGCTTTTTCCAGTCAGTATAGCAGTCACCCTGATGAATGGTTCATGCTACGCCGTTACTGCGCTACAATATATCTGCCGCTACGGGCAATAAATAATCAGGAGGAATCAAAATGCGCAAAGGTGAAAACATATTCAAAAGAAAAGATGGACGATGGGAGGCTCGGTATATCAAGGGTTATGAGCTGTCCGGTAAGGCAAAATACGGTTTTTGTTACGGTAAGAGCTACAAAGAGGCGAAGGAAAAGGTATCAAAGTGTAAAGCAGAGATAGTCGTAGGCAGACCAGTGCCCCCGACTGACCATCGGCATCGGTTTAGCTTTTTCTGTGACGAGTGGTTGCGTTTGCGAAAAAGTAAGGTCAGGGAATCCACTTACATTAAATACAATACCATTTTAGAGAAGTATATCAAACCAAAGTTAGGCTCTTGATCCTCCACTTCATTGCTGAAAATCCGGCTGTGGCGCTGTGCGAATGTTGCGGCAGATACTTTATTCCAAAGACAGCCAAGAAAACTCTATACTGCGACAGGCCGCTAAAGGGCAGCAAGACATGTAAGGACTTAGGCCCTGGCTTGAAACACAAGCTGCAGGCGCAGAACAAAAAGGTCGTGGAGGAGTTTGACCGTGCAAAACAGAGAATGTATAAGCGGTATGACCGTGCACTGGACCCGAATAAAAAAGCATCCAAAATAGATTTAAGCTATGGGGAATACTACGAGTGGTTGGAGGCCGCCACGAAAGCAAGGGACGCATACCTTGCGGGAAAGATTTCAGAGGAAGAGGCTTTGAATGTCATCCAAGGCGACTTTATAAGCAAGGGCACAATGTAATAAGAGGCACATCTAAAAAAGAGCCGATCCACAGCATGAAATTCATACTGTGGATCGGTTCTACATATTCACCTAATTGCCTCGCCAAGCGCCTGACGAAGCAGGTCTGTTACGCCTTGTGTAGCTTGGATGGTAGCGATCATCAGCAGGTCTCCATCTACCTCCGACCAGTTGAGGTCATGCCCTGCATTACGGATGAGCTGCGTGAGGAACGCCCGTTGGGTGCGTCCGTTTCCCTCGCGGAATGGATGCAGGTAGTTAGTGGAGCAGTAGAAGTCGGTGATTTCCTCCACGAATGCATCGTGGGGCAGGCCTTTGAAATAATTCTGCTCTTGCAGCCGGTCAAAAATCAGTTTAGCCTGGGATTCAATCTTCTCGGCAGGACAGAAATCCGTGCCCTTCTTGCTGAAGTTCACCGTGCGGGTCTGTCCCGTCCAATCGTACAGGTCAGAGAAAAGGAACTTATGGATTGCCTTGTAATGGGCGAAGTCAAAAACGCCTTCCAGCGGGCATTGTTCCAGCTTGGAGGCGTTGACATAAGTGGCGAGAGTCTCCGCCTCTTGCAGCGTGGCTTCGTCATGGATATGCGGTTTGTTCACCAGTACCGTTGTGCCGGGGTAGCAGTTGTCTTGGATTGGATCGATGCTGTACGTCATGTCATCGTCACCTCTCGGCTGGTTTTGAAAAATGCTGCAGCAGCTCCGCCGTAGTCACCTCGCCCCGCAACACCCGCCGACACTGCTCCCGCATTTGGGGTGTCACCTGGCAGCCTTCCATGCGGACGGATGCCTCTGCGTTCTTCATGGGCATGGTATATCGGTTATCGCTACTTTTGCACATAGAAAAACTCCTCGCATTACATGCGAGGAGTCTGGAGCTTGTGGCCGGACTCGAACCGGCGACCTGCTCATTACGAGTGAGCTGCTCTACCAACTGAGCCACACAAGCGCATCCTCTGCGGACAGGGGTTATTATATCAGCTTTTTCCCCCGCCGTCAACTCTCATTTTTCGGCGGAGCCGCAGAAAAAAATACGATCCGTATTCAAGCACCGGACTTTGCAGATATTTTTCCTTTTCTTTGCCCTTTTTCTCCCATGCTTTCACATCTTTCGTCAAAATCACAAGAGAAAAAGCTGACCTTTTCCGCCCTTTTTCAGCGCCAAACAAGCGTTCTCCCTTCCCCGACAAATTTACATAATATTCCCCGCATAACGATTCTACGATTTGTTATCCACATTATCCACAGAGTTTTCCACATGCGTTTTTCTTTTATTATTAGCGGCTTTTTTATTATTCTCCCTATTAGTCCCTCCTATATGTGTATTATTTTTGCAAACAAAATTGTTAACATAACCCTTTTTTCTTCCAAAAACTGGCACCGCCTTTTTTTCTCCCTTTTTCTCCCCTTGACAAGCAAAAACGGAGAGAGGCCGAAGCCCCTCTCCGCGGGAAAAATTTTATGCCATTACCGCGCACCGCGGCGGCCGGCCACGCGGTTGATGACCACATACAGCGCCACCAGCACCGCAATGCTGCCCACAAGGATCAGATACATCTGGCCGTTGGACACCTGATGGTCAAAGAAATACAGGTTGCAGTCCACGCTGTCGCGGATGGCCTCCACCACCTGCTTGGGGAAGCCCAGGCTCTCCATCTCGGCAAAGGTGCCGCGCAGGGTATGGTTGCGCAGGAGGCTGGTGCCGTAGGTGCCGGGGAGGAAGGACAGCACCTTTTGCAGTCCGGAGCCGAAGTTGGAGATGGGCATGTAGGCGCCGCAGATGAAACCGTAGCCGGCACTGACGATGGTGCCGACAGCCGAAGCCTGCCCGTCCGTGGTGAGCCAGAAGTTGATGCAGGAGGAGAGCGCCGTGCCGAACATGGTCAGCAGGAACACATCCAGCAGCAGCGCCAGCACGTCGCAGACCGTAAGATACCAGCCCACGCAGGCCAGATAGCCCAGGCACACCGCCGCAGCGGAGAAGGTGATGATGAGGGTGGAGGAAAGGCTGGCGATGTAGTAGCCCATGGCCATGGTGGCAGGGCGCACGGGAGAGATGGTGAAGTCGTGGCGGGCACCGCTGGTCTTGTCCTTTATCATCAGCAGATTGGAGCAGAAGGCCACGGTGACGCAGCTCACCGCCAGCAGGGAGGACACCAGCTGGCCGCCTACCACACCGTTGAGCACGCTGTCAGCCACGGTGGCGCCCGCCTGCTTCAAAGCGGAGCGGAAGGAGTCGTCAAACACCTTCTTCAAAAAGGTGGCGTACAGCACCAGCAGGATCACAGGGGTGATGAGGGAAGAGTAAAACACGCCCTTATCCTTGAAATAGAGCTTTATATTGCGCCGGATCAGCGCACCAAGTCCTGTCATTTCTCCTCACCTCCTGTCAGTTTTTTACCGGTGACAGCCAGGAACACATCGTCCATCTTGCCTTTGGTGATCTCATAATCCCGAAAGATCTCGGGATAGCGCAGGATAAGCTCCGTGGCCGCCGCCGTGTCCTTGACAAACACGCGGTAGGCGTCCCGAATGCTCTCGTAGCTCGCGCCCAGCGTCTTCACCTGCTCCTCGGTAATGCCGTAGAGGGTGATGAAGTCGCCGGTGTAGGTGTTCTTCAGGGTGAGAGGCGTGCCCTCGGCGGCGATGCGGCCGTGGTCGATGATGACCACATAGTCGGCGTCCGCCGCCTCCTCCATATAGTGGGTGGTGAGAAACACCGTCATGCCCTGCTCCCGCCGCAGGCGACCGATAACCTGCCACAGGTTGGTGCGGGTCTGGGGATCGAGGCCGGTGGTGGGTTCGTCCAGAATCAGAATTTCCGGCTCGTGCAGCAGCGCCCGGGCAATGTCGATGCGGCGGCGCTGGCCGCCGGAGAGCTTGCCCAAGGGGCGCTTGAGCAGATCGGCAAAGTCCAGCAGCTCCGTCAGCTCCTCCAGCCGCTTTTCAAACGCCTTGCCATGAATGCCGTACAGTGCTGCGCGGCTGCGAAGGTTATCCCGCACGGACAGATCCTTATCCAGCGCAGATCCTTGGAACACCACGCCCAGCTTGCGGCGGATGCTGTCCGGCTCTCTGTCCAGATCGGCACCGCAGATCCGGACGCTGCCACTGTCCTTGCGCAGCTCGCCGCACATGATGTTGATGGTGGTGGATTTGCCGGCGCCGTTGACGCCCAAAAAGGCAAAAAGCTCGCCTTTTTTCACGCAGAAATTCAGATCCTGCACCGCCTTCACTTCGCCAAAGGACTTGTAAAGATGGCTGATCTCCATAATATTGTCCATATTCTCTCTCCTTTACAGAGCAGCAAATATCCTGCAGCCCTTCTTTTTCAGCCAGATAAAAAGCGCCACGCAACCCGCCAGAGTAGCTCCGGCGAAGGCGGCCATATAAGCCGTGAACCCGATGCGCCAGCCCACCAGCAGGAAGCCGCCCGCCAGCAGCGCCGCATAAGCCCAGCCGCCGAACAGGGCGATGGTCACGGCGCCGCTCTGCTTGATGGGGGTGATCTCATTGGTCCAGTGGAGAATGGGCATTTTCAGACCCAAGAACAGATTCAGAAAAGCGGACAGCACAGTGAACAGCACCGCTACCGCCAGCAGCAGAGCCGTCTGTGCCGCCGGGAAGGGGCTCACGATGGCGATGCACACGCACAGAAGCGCCGCCGGAATCCCCGAAAGCAGCAGATGCATCCGCAGCTTGGCGCGCAGCACCTGCCACGTCGTCACAGGCATGGACTGCACCAGCCACAGGCTCTTTCCCTCCAGAGAAACGGAGGGTGCCGCCATATCGTTCATGGACACCAGCATACACGCCGCCGCTGCCAGCAGCACCGGAACGGTTTCCACGCTGTCAGGGAACAAAAGCTCCAGCGTGGAGAAAAAATCCGCGCCCTTCCACAAAACGGCGGCTGCACCGAGGACAAGACCCAGAATGCCCAAACCGCAGTTGAGCATATAGTTGGCGCTGGAGGTGAAGCGGTTCAGCTCCCGGCTCAGCAGAGCGGCATCTGCGCTTCTGCGCCGAACGGTCTTTTCCTTATACTCTTTGCGCGCCACGGCGCCGGTGGAGGTGGCAAGACGCAGGAAGCTGCGGGCGATGAGATACCACACCAGAGTGAAGACGGCCAGCACCGCCGCTGCCACAATGGCCATGGCCGCGCCGTCGCCCACGGCCACGCGGCCGACAAGGTAGAGAGGATAGGCAGAAGAGCGGATGGTGTCGCCATAGTAAACGGCGTTTTCCACCAGCTCCGTCAGCAGGGTCTGCGCCTTGGCGTAGAAAAAGTAGTAGGCGCCGATGAACACGAGGGAGATGATCACCGTGACAAAGCTCTTGTTCTTCAGCTTCTGGCTGATTTTGGCCACCAGCCAGCCCAGCGCGCAGGAGAGCGTCAGCACGAAGACGGACAGCAGGAGCAGCTGCACCACGCAGCCCAAAACCGTCTGCACCGTCATCCCCACCGTGACCCAGTACACGATGATAGCCGGCAGCAGCACAATGCCGGAATACATAAGCCCCATGAGGTAGACGCTCACCAGGCGGGCAGCCATGATGGTGCGCACGGGAATGGGCATGGACAGCAGCAGATCGTTGTCCTTGGCCATATAGAGGCTGGAATAGGTGTTGAACACGCTGCCGAAGGTGCCCAGAAACGCCGCCAGCAGGGTCATGAGGGTGAAGTAGAGCCAGTCCATGCCCACCGCCGCCATAGGCTCGCACATGGCAAGGGACAGGAAGGTGAACAGGCCGCCCAGCACGCCCACCATCAGCACAATGAAAAACACGAAGAAGCCGATGGTTGCGCCCTTGGAGCGGGCTTTATTCTTTTTCGCGTCGTATGTATAGCTGCGGAAAATTTCCCCCAGCTGCTTTTTCACAAGGATCTTCAGCATGATTCGTCCTCCAGCTCCAGGAACACTTCCTCCAGAGAATCATCGCCCTTCACTTCCTCCATGGTGCCGGAGCGCATGAGCTTGCCGCCCTTGATGATGGCCACCTTGTCGCACAGCTTCTCCGCCACCTCCAGCACATGGGTGGAGAAGAAGATGGCGCCGCCGCTCTCGCACAGCTCGCGCATCATACCCTTGAGCAGATGGGCGGCCTTGGGATCCAGACCCACAAAAGGCTCATCCATGATGATGAGCTTGGGGGCGTGGAGCCAGGCGGAAATGATGGCCAGCTTCTGCTTCATGCCGTGGGAATAGGCGGCGATGGGCTGCGCCAGATCCGCCGTCAGTTCAAAGAGATCGGCGTACTTGCGAATGCGCTCCTGCCGGTCTTCGGCGCTCACGCCGAAAATATCGGCGACGAAATTCAGGTACTTGATGCCCGTCATGTACTCATACAGGTCGGGATTGTCGGGGATATAGGCCATGTCCCGCTTGCACGCAACGGGCTGGGTGCGGACGGACTTGCCGCAGACCATGATCTCGCCGGCGTCAAACTGCAGGATGCCCGCCACAGACTTGAGGGTGGTGGTCTTGCCGGCGCCGTTGTGTCCGATGAAGCCGTAGATCTCGCCGGCCTGAATGTGCAGGCTCAGATCGTCTATCGCTTTTTTCTCTCCGTAGGTCTTTGTTAAATGGTCGATTTTCAGCATTGTATTCTCCTCCGTTTTCCGATATTAAAACTCCATGACCTTGCCCACCTGCAGCTGGTGGAGCCGGTCGCCCAGCTCCTCCCGCAGCACGCGGTAGGCTCTCTCGCCGGTGCAGTGGCCGGTGCAGACATAGGCCACGCCCGTCTGGCGGATCTTTTCCGCCAGTGCCCGCACCTCCGACGCCGGTTTATTATACAGATGGAAGCCGCCGATGAGAGCGTAGACCGTCTTATCCGGAAAGGCGGCTGCCACCTCGTTTATGATGTTGGCTGCGCCGCCGTGGGAGCAGCTGTTGAAGATCACAAGCCCCTTGGCCGTGTCCAGCACGAGGCTCTGCTCATGGGAAAAATCGTCCGGACGCCAGCGGCCGCTCTCCAGACGGTACATCCTCTCCCGCCGGCCGACGCGCTCCAGCTCCGGCGTGCTGTGGGGCACCAGATACGCCCCGGTCAAAATCTCCACGGGCTGCTCCGGCGCATAGACCACCCGCTCCCGAAAAGCCTGCAGAGCGGTTTTGGGCACGCCGATGTAGCGGCGGAAAAGCCAGTATTTTGCGTAGCAGTCGGCGGCGCATGTCCGGCCGACATAGAATTTGGCCTTGTCATTGCAGCGGAAAAATGTTTCCATGCCGTTGGCGTGGTCATAGTGGGCATGGGACAGCACCGCCGCGTCCACGCTTCCAAGGTCAAGACCCAGCTGCGCCGCGTTGGCGGCAAACAGGCTCGACGCTCCGGTGTCCAGCAGGATGCGCTTTTCGCCGTGCTCTATATAGATGCACAGCCCCCACTCCCCCGACAGGGCGCCGTTTTTTCGGTTGTCTACCACCACAGTTGCCTTCATGTCCACTCTCCCTTTCTCCAAAAGCCGTCGAAAATTCAATTGCAATATACATTATATAGTATTCCCTTCCCCTGTCAACACAAAGCGGGCAATCCCTGCTTTTTGAACACAACCTATTATCTTTTTGATACAAAAAAATACGACGCAGCCATGAGCCGCGCCGCATCTTCGCTTATTCCTTTTCATCCAGCTCCATGGTGGCGTAGGCGTTGAGGTACAGGTCGCCCCGCTTGCCCGACAGGTACTCATAGTAGCCCTGAGCGCCAATCATGGCGCCGTTGTCGCCGCACAGCCGCAGAGGCGGCACAAACAGCCGCAGCCCCGCCTTGTCGCAGGCGGCCTTCAGGTCGGCGCGGATGATGGAATTGGCCGCCACGCC
>OBLI01002006.1_pt1 | contig 18247 bp, 15 predicted proteins | sample 1519701 | NCBI WGS metagenome assembly OBLI01 (sample SAMEA3663005, study PRJEB22513) | pig gut metagenome | biome: pig gut; feature: pig-associated habitat; material: faeces | place: France | collected 2012 | reverse complement strand
TCATCCGGTATCGTCCGTTTTGAAAGCCTATCTGATCACGACAAACCCGAATTTGCATTTCAATTTAATGGAAAAACTCCACGACATACACCGCAATACACGATGCAATCGCTACGACGGTAAGGCTTTTACCGCGAAGCGCGAAGAAGACGGCAACGACAAGTCCTGCTGCGGCACTCAGCCACCAGTTTGTGGCGTAGAAGATGGCAGGGATTGTCATAGCGGTCAGCACTGCGTACGGAATATATGCAAGAAATGAACGCACAAAGCGATTGTTGATCTTCTCTTTTAATGCGACAAATGGAATGACACGGATCAGGTAAGTGGAACCGGCCAATACCAGTAAATATGTAAAAAATTGCATGTTGGACATCTTATGTACCTCCGAATTTGATGATCAGCTTATGGAAGCTTGCGTGATCTCATGTTGCGCGCTTCGTAAAAATAAGCTCTATGTCTCTGCTTCTTCGTCCGGTGTAGGGAATAGGAGCGCTGCAACCACTGCGGCTACCACAGCGACAACTGTGATCGTGATACCGCTTGAAATCTTTGACAGAAGCGGAATGTAATAGAACATGCAACTTAATACAATCGCAAGAATGACGACGAAGATGACCGGTTTGGATCGTTTCATCTCCGGCACAACGATCGCGGTAAACATTCCGTAGATTGCAAGGCTTAATGCACTCATCACACGATCCGGCAGGACGCTGCCAAGGATGGCTCCGAGGAGTGTTCCGACCGCCCATCCGATGTAAGGAAGGGTGGAAAGTCCGGCAAAGAAGCTTCGGGTGACGGATTCTTCTTGGCTTGCCACAGCAAAAATCTCGTCTGTCATCATAAAACCGAGCAGCCAGCGGTAGATGCCGCTGAATTTAGAATCCGCTTTCTGCCCGATCGAGATGGACATAAACGAGTAGCGGATATTGATCGTAATCTGTGAGATGAGCATCTGGATATATTGTCCGGGATGCATCATCGTTCCGATGCCGGCAAACTGTCCGGCAGAAGTGACGGTTGTCATGGAAATCAGGACGGCCTGCCACCAGGCAAGTCCGTATGAGACTGCCATAATACCAAAAGTAAAAGAAACTGACAGATAGCCCAAAGAAATCGGGATTCCGGCTACCAGTCCGCGTTTGTAATTATTCATTTGTGCTCTCCAAAAATAAAAATTTCATCATTTATGTTTCAGTATAACACATATTTTGCAAAAAGCCTTGATGAAATTTGTCTTTGCTTTTTCCAAATTCACATGAAAAAACATCAAATCCGAAGCACTTAACTAGGAATACGTTTCTTTACATTCTCATTACGGATGCGAAAACTTGCTATGGAAGCAATTTCGCAGTTTAATCCGGCAAACTCCCGCTTACGCATAAACTTCCCCAGCCGACGCGCGGATTGGGGTATTCCGTGACGAAGGGGAGTCTTCTGGAACCACGGATTAGATAGGCTTTCATTTTTTGACCATACAGGAATGCGTCATTTCCTTTGACAATCCCCCATTCCATCATCAGGCAGCAGCTGCCGGACACAAAAGGCGTTGCCATCGACGTGCCGCTGCGGCTTTCGTAGCCGCCGCCTGCCGCGGTACTTAAGATATCTACGCCGGGTGCGACAAGGTCCGGCTTCACCTGATTGGTGTTCCATGTATATCCTCTCCCGGAAAAAGGCGCATAGGTGTTGCTTCGGCTATCATAAGCACCGACCGTGATCACACGGGCGGAAGTCGATGGAATCGTCAGAGTGATCTCCGGTGTCGGAGTCAGAAACCGCGTGTCAAGCCCGCGGGCAGCGGAGGCGGGCATCCACAGATCATAGATGCCATTCGTGACATTACCTGCGACTAATGTCAGTGACCAGATGCCGGAAGTCAGGTAGGCATGATTCGGGAGAAAATCGATAAAGATTTCCTGATACAAATGATAAGGAGACGGCTGTCCGGTGTAAATGAGCAACTCGGTATCTTCCACCGTGTATCGCCGGCTTCCCGGCGCAGAGGGCACAGATATCGTGTAGGGGCGGCCGGGCGAGACAATCTCGAGGCGCATCTCGTCCCAGTAGTTTTTCCAAAGCTGGATGGAGAGTGTCTGCTCATATTCTGCAATCGCAAATTCGATCGTGCGCCTTTCGCCGGATTGTAAGAACCCCCCGGTATGTCCCGCACTGTTACCTTCGTTTCCACTTCCGGCGACGATGCAGATACGGGTAAGCTCTGCCACGGAATCCAGATAGGTTTCAAGCAGTGACGTTCCGCTGTGGGAGCCATAGGTGTTGCCGAAACTGAGATTGACAGAGAGAGGAAGATTGCGTGCTGTGGCGTAGCGCACCGCAAAATCCACCGCCTGCATCAGTTGTGTTGTGCTTGGAAAACCGAGTGGATCGGGAGAACCGAGCTTTACGATCAGCAGTGCAGCTTCATAGGCAACGCCGCGATTGATTCCGTTCGAGGATCTTCCGTTTCCGGCCGCAATCCCGGTCACATGCGTTCCGTGACCGCTGGTATCGATGCTCGGACAAATCTGCATCCGTACAGCAGGATCCGGCGCAGACAACGCTTCATTTATTTGCTCTTCGGTAAAAAGTGTGCCGAGAGAATAACCGGAAGGGGAGAAAAAGCCGCGGGAAGGATCCGGTGCAATCGTCTGGTCCCACAATGAGACAATGCGAGTCGTGCCATCCGGATTACGAAAGTCCGGATGCGTGTAATCGATGCCGGAGTCTATGACACAGAGGAGAGTGCCGCTTCCGGTCAGATTCTGCGTGGAGGCGCCTGTCTGTTGCAAAGGCGTAATACATGAGGCGCGTTTTGCGGCAAGGACTTCGTAAAAGAGGCGTCTGGGATGTTCGATGTAGATGATCTGCGGCGAGGCTGCCAGTGTATCGATCGCTTTGGCAGGAAGGCGCACGATCGCATAGTTGGAAAGAAGGAAGGTAAAGGTAAGATCCGGAAAGGCAGCCTGCAGGGTGGCAGAGTTCCCGGAATAAAAGAGGATGAGTTCCCAAAGCTGTGTGTCAGCATTAAAGCCGGTACCGAGGTCTCCGGAAGTAATCCGGTCGGAATTGTCGACATCGATTGCTGCGCGCAGAGATGGTTCCATTTTTGCGTTAAACGAAGAATTATCCATGTTTTCTTGTATTTTGGTAGATACATCTATAGCTTTTTATTGAAAATTTATGTACAATAATAATGATTTATGCGAACGAGTAAAAGAAATAAAAAGGAGAGAATATGTACGCTGACGAAAATGTAATTAAAATCAAACACCGTGTATTGCGCGAAGTTGCGAAACTTGCGTTTGAGGGCAACCTTGATTCAGAGAGAGATCATATTGCGGTCCGCCTGATTCCGGGACCGACACCACAGTTCCGCTGCTGTATTTACAAGGAGAGAGAAATTATCCGTCAACGTGTCCGTCTTGCCGAGGGTAAGGCTCCGGGCCCGGTAGACGATGGAAATGTGATTCAGGTAATCAGCGCAGCCTGTGAGGACTGCCCGATTTCAAGTTATACAGTAACCGAGAACTGCCAGAACTGTATGGGTAAGGCATGTATTAATGCTTGTAAGTTCGGCGCGATTGAGGCCGGACGCCACCGTTCCCACATTGATCCGCAGAAGTGTAAAGAGTGTGGTAAGTGTGCAGCTGCCTGCCCTTACAATGCAATCGCCCATCTGAAGAGACCATGTAAGTTTGCGTGTCCGGTGAACGCGATTACATACAATGAGTACGGAATTTCCGTAATCGATGATTCTAAGTGTATCCGTTGCGGTAAATGTATCCACAGCTGTCCGTTCGGAGCCATCGGATCTAAGACTTACATTGTTGATGTTATTAATGCATTAAAGTCTGACAAGAAGGTCTACATTATGGCGGCTCCTGCGACTGAGGGACAGTTCGGACCAAACATCACGATGAACAGCTGGAAGAAAGCGATGCAGGAAGTCGGATTTAACGGATTTATCGAAGTTGGTTTAGGCGGAGATATGACCGCTGCTTCCGAGGCCGAAGAGTGGGTGGAAGCTTATAAGGCAGGCGAGAAGAAGGTAACTTCATGCTGTCCGGGATTTGTCAACATGGTGCGACGCCACTTCCCGGATATGGCAGATAAGATTTCGACAACGGTATCTCCAATGTGTGCGGTATCCCGTATGATCAAGGCCAAGGATCCAGATGCGATTACCGTATTCGTAGGACCTTGTGTTGCCAAGAAGTCCGAGGTCGTTGATCAGAAGATCGAGGGAAATGCAGATTATGTACTAACCTACAGTGAGATCCGTGCAATCATGAGCGCAAAGGCTGTTGAGCTTCAGCCGGATGATACTTCATATCAGGAGTCATCCGTATATGGTAAGCGTTTCGGTAATTCCGGTGGTGTTACCGCGGCAGTTGTTGAGAGTATGAAGGAGATGGAGGCAGGAATTGAGCCTAAGGTATGTAAGGCAAACGGTGCAGCAGAGTGCCGCAAGTTCTTGATGCTGATGAAGGCAGGAAAGCTTCCGGATGATTTTATCGAAGGTATGGCTTGCGAAGGCGGCTGCGTAGGTGGTCCAAGCTCATTCAATGATATGCTCACAACCAAGAAATTCCGTGATGAACTTCTTGATAAGGCAGATGACAGAAAGATTTTAGACAATCTCAAGAATTATCATATGGAAACATTCTCTATGCACAGAGACTGATTATAAAGTCTGAGATACGGGCAGTGAGAACACAAGGTTGTACACCGTACATTGACAATGGAACCGCTCAGTTTTTTGCTGAGCGGTTTTGTGTTACACGTTACTACGTTAACGAGTCAGGATGATATTGTGATGATTTCGCAAATTATCATTTGAGTTTCAGAAAAATGCAAGGGGATTTTGAATGAAAGATTACAAAGTAATTGAAGTAAAACGCAGCATCTTTGAAGACAACGATGCTGATGCAAACAAGCTTCGCGAAGAGTTAAAGAAGGAGGGGACCTTCCTTTTAAATCTGATGTCTTCACCGGGCGCCGGTAAGACGACAACGTTAAAGAGAACGATCGCGATGTTAAAAGACGAGATGAAGATCGGTGTCATGGAAGCGGACATTGATTCGGAGGTGGATGCGCAGGCGATCACCGAGACCGGAGTCCGTGCAATCCAGATCCATACAGGCGGAATGTGCCATCTGGATGCGGATATGACCCGTCAGGGAATTCATGAATTCGGAACGAAGGATCTTGATTTTGTCGTTCTTGAGAATGTCGGCAATCTTGTGTGTCCGGCCGAGTTTGATACGGGAAGCACGAAGAATGCGATGATACTTTCGGTTCCGGAGGGAGACGATAAGCCGCTAAAGTACCCATTGATGTTTACCATCAGTGATGTGGTACTGATTAACAAATGCGACACATTACCGGTGTTTGACGATTTTGATACGGATGCCGTAAAGGAACGCATTTTGAAACTGAATCCGAAAGCAAAGGTCATCTTTGTTTCCGCAAAGACAGGAGAAGGATTTAACGAATGGGCTGACTGGATCCGTCAGGAAGTTCGGGAATATAAGAAAAGTTGACATGCAGCGTCAGCCTTTTGCAAAAGGCGAATTTGCATGGGCTGATGTTCCAAAAGAAAAGGGGGATAATTTATGAGTGATCCATTACCAAAGTTTACCAATCCAAACCCTGACGCGCCGTTCAGGGAGCCGGTTGCGCGTCTTGCCAAAGTGATCACGGACCGTATTCCGGTTGTGCTTGGCAAGGAGAAGATTACAAAAGAGTCGCCGGAGTATATCGGACTTGCTCCGATCTGCACCGATGAGCAGGCCGAGATCGCCATCAGGATGAAAAAGCGTGTGCCTCGCACCATGGACGACATGATCAGGCTGACCGGCAAGGACCGGGAGTACCTTGAGAAGCAGCTTGCCGAGATGTCCGATAACGGTCTCCTCGAGTACAACTGGGAGAATCCGCAGCATGAGAAGCAATGGGTACTTCCGATGTTTGTTCCGGGAAGTGCTGAATTTACAAACATGAATAAGAAGCTGCTTGAGGAGCACCCGGAGATGGGACGGTTTTTTGAGCGCATGAGCCGTATTCCGCTTGAGAAGGTTACGCCGATGGTGCCACCGGGAGGAGCCGGAATCGGAATGCATGTCATCCCGGTGGAGAAGGCAATCGAGATGGAAAATAAGTCGGTTTCCGTGGAGCATATCTCGCACTGGCTGGATAAATACGAAGGAAAATATGCGGCAAGCCCATGTTCGTGCAGACAGTCCCGCAAAACCTACGAAGAGGGCTGCGGAGACGATCCGGAGGGCTGGTGCATTGCAGTCGGTGATATGGCAGATTACGTGGTTGAGACCAACAAGGGCGGACGCTATATCACAAAGGAAGAGGCACTCGAGATTCTTAAGAAGGCAGAGGAGAACGGCTTCGTTCACCAGATTACCAATATTGACGGCGAGGACAAGATCTTCGCAATCTGCAACTGTAATGTGAATGTATGTTATGCACTCCGTACCTCTCAGCTTTTTAACACACCGAATATGTCGAGATCTGCATATGTCGCACGTGTGACCACCGAGAACTGTGTGGCATGCGGACGATGCGTGGAGTACTGTCCGGCAGGTGCGGTCAAGCTTGGTCAGAAGCTTTGTAAGAAGGACGGTTCTTCCGTATCTTACCCGAAGATGCCGCTTCCATCGGAAGTGAAGTGGGGACCGCATATGTGGACCGAGGATTATCGTGATAAGAACCGTATCAACTGTTACGATACCGGTACAGCGCCTTGTAAGACGGCTTGTCCGGCACATATCGCCGTACAGGGATACCTCAAGATGGCAGCACAGGGACGCTATCAGGATGCTCTCGCTTTAATTAAGAAGAACAATCCTCTTCCTGCTGTGTGCGGACATATCTGTAACCGCCGCTGCGAGGATGCATGTACGAGAGGTACGATCGATCAGGCGATCGCGATCGATGAAGTTAAGAAGTTTATCGCGATGCAGGATTTAAACAAAGAGACCAGATATATTCCGAAGAAAGTCATCCCGTCGCTGGATGAGAATTTCTTTGATGAAAAGATTGCCATCATCGGTGGCGGTCCGGCAGGACTTTCCTGTGCATTCTATCTTGCGGAGCGCGGATATCATCCGACGATTTTCGAGAAGGACGAGCGCGCAGGCGGAATGCTTGTATATGGTATTCCATCGTTCAAGCTGGAGAAGTCCGTGGTACAGGCGGAAATCGACATCATCAAAGAGATGGGCGTGGAAATCAAGACCGGCGTGGAAGTCGGCAGGGATATTACGATCGAGGAGCTGCGCAAGCAGGGATATAAGGCATTTTACGTGGCAATCGGATGCCAGGGCGGCCGCAAGGCGGGCATTCCTGGCGAGGACGCTGCGAACGTAATGACCGCTGTTGATTTCCTGCGTGAAGTCAATGCGAAAGAAAGCTTCCCGATCGAGGGAGATGTCGTTGTCATCGGTGGCGGTAATGTAGCCATCGATGTGGCAAGAGACAGTAAGCGCTGTGGCGATGCAAACGTATCGATGTACTGTCTGGAGTCGAGAGAGACGATGCCTGCTTCTGTCGAAGAAATCGAAGAGGCAGAGAGCGAAGGCATCAGCATCAATTGTGGCTGGGGCCCGAAGGAGATTCTGACCGAGGGTGGCAAAGTGACGGGAATCGTCCTGAAGAAATGCGTTTCTGTCAAGGATGCCGAGGGAAGATTTAACCCGACTTACGATGAGAATGAGACGGTTACGGTTGCCTGCAAGCATGTATTCCTGTCCGTTGGGCAGAGCATTGTATGGGGCGACCTGTTAGACGGTCAGAAGGTAGAGCTCGGACGCGGCAACGGAGCCGTTGCAGATCCGCTTACCTACCAGACGGCGGAGCCGGATATCTTCGTTGGTGGAGATGTTTACACCGGACCGAAGTTTGCAATTGATGCGATCGCAGCCGGCAAAGAGGCGGCAATCAGTATCCACCGCTTTGTACAGCCACATACAAGCCTGACGATCGGACGTAACCGTAACGATTTTATCGAGCTTGATAAAGAAGACATTTCTGTTGAACATTATGATAACAGCAGCCGACAGATCCCGGGACATGACAATACCGTCGACAAGAAGTCCTTCCGTGATGCAACCCTCGTATTTACCGAGGAGCAGGTAAAGGCAGAGACGGCACGATGCCTCGGATGCGGAGCTTCCGTTGTGGATGTGAACCAGTGTCTTGGTTGTGGTGTATGTACCACGAAGTGTGAATTCGACGCAATTCATCTCTATCGCGAGAATCCTGACTGCTCTACAATGCGAAAGAGTGAAGACAAGTTGAAGTACATCCTTCCATACGGTGCAAAGCAGGCAATCAAGATTAAGTTCTCACGCAAGAAGAAGGATGAAACCGATGCATGAATTAGGAGTGGTATTTCATGTGATCCGCATGGTGGAAGATGTCGCCGAAGAGAACGATCTCACGGAGATCGCTTCGGTGACATTGGAGATCGGTGAGGTGTCTGGAATCATTGAATCATATCTGCAGAGCTGCTGGAAGTGGTCAGTCGAGAAAAAATCCGAGATCATGCACGGCGCAAAGCTTTATGTGGAGACTATCCCTGCCGTTACCTACTGCGAGGATTGCAGGCAGACGTACGAGACCGTGCAATATGGTAAGACATGCCCGCGCTGCGGAAGCGAGCACACTTATCTGTTGCGGGGAAACGAATTTAATATCAAAGAAATAGAGGGCTGTTAGAGGACAGACAAACCCTAATTTGCAGAAATTACTGAGATTTTGCAACAAGAAGATTAACACCTGCCTTCTCATAACTTTCACGAAGGCGTTTCGACAGACCGGAATCGGTGATGACTAAATTGATATCATCAATCGATGCGTAGCTGGAGATCGAGTTCGTATCAAATTTTGTGTGGTCGATGAGTGCGACTGCTTTTGAAGAAGCATTGACACATAAGCGCTTCAAATCGGCTTCATAGATCGAGAAGTCTGTAAGCCCGTTCTCCATCGAGAAGCCCCTTGCGGAAACGAAGGCAATATCCGTGTGGATTTGCTTTAACAGATCTGCACCAAGTAGTCCTTCGATGGAAGAGGAGGCTGAGGTAACGATGCCTCCGGTCATAATAACGGTTACACCCGGAATGTCTTTCATGGCAAGCGCAAGGTCAATTCCATTTGTGATGACGGTCAGTTCTGTAAATCCGGTCAGGTGCAACCCTAATGTATAGGACGTGGAACTTGCATCCAAAAAAATGCACATATGATCCTGTACCAGCTTGGCAGCTTCTTTAGCGATCATTTCTTTTTCGGATTTATTTTCAAGCGCACGTTCATGGAATACATATGCTTTGGTCGTCAGATCATGATGGTCTGTCTCGCGATCGAGATATAGTGCACCGCCGTGTGTCTTGGTCAGCAACTTCTCCTTGTCCATCTGATTTAAATCGGTACGAATCGTTGTTGCAGATACACCAAGCATATCGCTTAATTCATTGGTGGTTGCTTTACGATTTTTTTCAAGATAGGACAAAATGAGTTTTTGTCGTTCTAATTGCAGCATAGTTCTCTTATTTCCTTCCCCAAATACGATATCAAGTATTTTTATTACTATACCTATCATACTACGGCTCACAATTTATTGCCAGTGTTGTTTAAAAAAACTGTTATTGACTTTTGAAAACTTTTATTTGCTGTTATTTTGTGTTGCTTTTTCTTTTGAATAGTGTTATATTAACAACAGGAAACATAAGAAAATACAAGATGGAGGGTAAGATAATGAAATTTTTCGTAGACACAGCCAATGTAGAGGATATTAAAAAAGCAAATGATATGGGTGTTATCTGTGGTGTTACTACAAACCCATCGCTGATTGCGAAAGAAGGAAGAGATTTCAACGAGGTAATCAAGGAAATTACATCTATCGTTGACGGACCGATCAGCGGAGAGGTTAAGGCAACAACCGTTGACGCAGAAGGAATGATTAAAGAGGGTCGTGAGATTGCAGCAATCCATCCAAACATGGTTGTTAAGATTCCTATGACTGTTGAGGGACTTAAGGCAGTTAAGGTTCTTTCTTCCGAAGGTATCAAGACAAATGTAACACTGATTTTTAGTGCAAATCAGGCAATTCTTGCAGCAAATGCAGGCGCTACCTATGTATCACCGTTCCTTGGAAGACTCGATGATATCAGCCAGCCGGGCATTGAACTCATTCGTCAGATTGCAGAAATTTTTGATATCTATGGATATGAGACCGAGATCATCGCAGCATCGATCCGTAATCCAATCCATGTTACTGATTGTGCACTTGCAGGTGCTGATATCGCAACGATTCCTTATAAGGTAATTGAGCAGATGACGAAGCATCCACTTACGGATCAGGGAATTGAGAAATTCCAGGCTGATTATAAGGCCGTATTTGGCGAATAATAGATTCATATCGGAGAATGGAGAAGAAGATCATGAATAAATTGGAACTTCAGAAGAAAGCAAATGAAGTCCGCAAAGGCATTGTGACTGCAGTTCATGCAGCAAAAGCAGGACATCCGGGCGGATCGCTTTCTGCGGCAGATATTTTTACTTATTTATATTTTGAAGAAATGAATATTGACCCAAAGGATCCGAAGAAAGTGGATCGTGACCGCTTTGTGCTTTCGAAGGGACATACAGCACCGGGTCTGTATTCAGCGTTGGCACTCCGCGGATATTTCCCGGTTGAGGATTTAAAGACACTTCGTCATCTGGGATCCTATCTGCAGGGACATCCGGATATGAAGCATATTCCGGGCGTTGATATGTCAAGCGGATCGCTCGGACAGGGAATTTCTGCAGCTGTCGGTATGGCTTTATCCGCAAAGTTATCCGGTGATGATTATCGTGTGTATACGCTTCTCGGAGATGGCGAGATTCAGGAAGGACAGGTATGGGAGGCTGCCATGTTCGCTGGATTCCGCAAGCTGGATAACCTTGTTGTGATCGTAGATAATAATGGATTACAGATTGATGGACCGGTGGATCAGGTATGTTCGCCATATCCGATTGATGAGAAGTTTAAGGCATTTAATTTCCATGTGATCAATCTGGCAGACGGAAATGATATGGACCAGATTGCTGCGGCTTTTGCCGAGGCGAGAGAAACAAAAGGACAGCCGGTTGCTATCATTGCCCACACGGTAAAAGGAAAAGGTGTCTCCTTCATGGAGAATCAGGTCGGATGGCACGGAAAAGCTCCGAACGATGAGGAGTACGCTATCGCAATGGCAGATTTAGAGAAGGAAGGTGAAGCATTATGTCAGAAGTAACTAAGATTGCAACGCGTGTCAGCTACGGCAATGCACTCGTTGAATTAGCAAAGGAGCACGATGATGTCTATGTTCTTGATGCAGACTTAGCTGCTGCTACACAGACTGCTATCTTCCGTAAGGAATTTCCGGAGCGACACATCGACTGTGGTATCGCAGAGTGTAATATGATCGGTATTGCAGCTGGACTTGCGGCAACAGGCAAGGTCCCGTTTGCAAGTTCGTTTGCTATGTTTGCAGCGGGACGTGCATTCGAGCAGGTTCGTAATTCGGTCGGATATCCGCATCTGAATGTGAAAATCGGTGCAACGCATGCAGGAATCTCCGTAGGAGAGGATGGCGCAACGCACCAGTGTAATGAGGATATCGCATTAATGCGCACCATTCCGGGAATGGTCATCTTAAACCCAAGCGATGATATCGAGGCAAAGGCAGCAGTTAAGGCAGCTTATGAGCATGACGGACCTGTTTATATGCGTTTTGGGCGTCTTGCAGTCCCAATCATCAACGACAATCCGGATTACAAATTTGAAATCGGAAAAGGCGTGACACTTCGCGAGGGCAAAGATGTTGCGATCATCGCAACCGGATTGTGTGTTTCTGAGTCGCTTGCAGCAGCAGAGAAGCTTGCAGCAGACGGCATTGACGCAAAGGTGATCAATATCCATACGATCAAGCCTCTGGATGAGGATTTGATCGTTGCGGCAGCCAAAGAGTGCGGAAAAGTGGTAACGGTTGAGGAACATTCGGTTATTGGCGGACTTGGTTCTGCGGTATGCGAGGCTTTGTCCCGCAAGGCACCGACTCCGGTTAAGACGATCGGTGTACAGGATTGCTTCGGTGAGTCCGGACCGGCAGTGGCACTTCTTGAAAAGTATGGTTTGAATGCGGAAGGAATCTACGCATCCGTGAAGGAATTTGTATAAAATCAGGAAACTCTTTCAATGTGTGTACAATATGAGAAAGGGGCATACGTCGTTTGCCGTATGTCCTTTTTTCTTTTGAAGGGTTATTCCATAAAGTGATATTTGAAGTATATATCGGATATTTAATCAGACTGATCCATATCGCTGAGCGCATATTCAATGCATTGGATGACAACTTTATTGAAAGACATGTTGTTTTCATTTGCGAGTGTCTGTACCTGCTCAATCAGATCTTTGGGTAGTCGTAGGGATTATATTTGACAATAAGTGTTGCTTAAAGTATTATAAATATAATACAAAAATAATTATTTTTATATTAAAATCAAAAAAATACAAAGGAGAAAAACATGTTTAACAAACAAAAGGAAAAGTAGTGGCAGCAGCTCTTGCAGTTGCAATGGCGGTTACAACAATTCCGGCAGTCGGTGTTGCTGAGGCACAGGCAGCAAGCCAGAACAAGGTAATGGAGGCAAATGTCAATTTTGATCGTAATGCTCAGTCAGGTGATGACAGTAGCGTGTATTTCAACTGGCTTTTGTCGGACGAAGAAGTTACCTTTGGAAAATCATATTCTGTTAATATGAAACTTTATGTTACAAGTGCATTTATGAAGAAGGGAAGGTTATTTGTTCAACCGCATATGTCATTATGGACCGGAGATGACTTGGAAACAATGGCTGGAGAGGCAATGGCACCGGATGGTTATAATTTTGATATTAATTCAAAGGAAGTAACAAAGTATAATGATTTCTATGTCGTTGATGCAAAGATGCCAATTGATTATTGTGAAGTCAACGAGCAGAAGGCAGATTTTCCGGAAGGTCAGGGACAGATTATTGTAACTGCTTTTATAGGTGGATTTGACCAAAGCTACAAAGGAAGCATTTATGTAGATGATGTTGCACTTGTTGTAGATGATACAGTAGTTTCAACTGCTAATTATGAAAATGGCAGTGTTGGCGATTGTACATATAAAATTAACTTCGCAGAGAAAAAGAGTACACCAAAAGTTGTTTCTTTTGATGGCAAAGCATTAAAGGTTACAAAGACTGCATTGAATGTAAAAGTTGGTAAGAAAGTTACCATTAAGGCAACGGCAACTCCAGCAGCAAAGGTTACCTATAAGTCTTCCAATAAGAAGGTTGCTACTGTGACAAACAAAGGTGTTGTCAAGGGGGTTAAGAAGGGCAAAGCAACGATTACGGTAAAGGCGAACGGAAAGACTGTAAAAGTTAAAGTTACTGTTAAATAAAAGAATTTCCGATTTGTAATACGGAGTAGTGTTTATTATGAAAAGGCATAAAACAAGGTCAAAAGAGACTCTGTTTTATGCTTTTTCTATATTTTGATGGATAGGAACTCTTTAAAGGTTGCTCAGACTATGAGGTCTGGGCAACTTTTTTGGCTTTATGCTTTCTTTTGGGGAAAAGGATATAGCATAGGGGTATGATGTATTCGAATCTGCATACGGGGATTTTTAGACGGGGATTTTTGTGCAAATTTGTTGTTGACAGATGCGCGTAACTACGCTATTCTATATCCACAAACTCAAATAATTCATATTCGATGTCACGTTTACATCGGTGCAAATCATTCAGAGTGTAGTTTTCATGCACTCGCAATACCATGAGTTTTAATTGAATATTAGGGAAGGCAGTGGCGTGAATGTATATTGCGAAATTCATGGCGTATGCTATAATATGATTACTAAGCGGATCTGACTTTCCCGGTATAAATAGAAAATTTCATTTACACATATGGGAAAGTGAGGAAAACTGTATGATCAATAAGAAGTACAAGGATCGGTTGTTTTGTCTGCTGTTTGGAAATGAAGAGTATAAGGATAATATATTATCATTGTATAATGCGTTATGTAATACTTCCTATACGAACACGGACGACATCCAGATCTATACGATCGAGGATGTTATCTATATAAAAATGAAGAATGATGTTTCGGTTCTTCTTGATAGTTTTTTGTATTTATGGGAGCAGCAAAGTACATTTAATCCGAATATGCCGATCCGGGGCTTGTTGTACTTTGGAAAGATGTATGACAAATATATAACAGAGAACCATCTTAATATTTATGGGAAGACGCTTATAAAGTTGCCAACTCCTAAGTATACCGTATTGTATAATGGAATGGATGAGCAGCCAGCGTTTATGCAATTAAGGCTTTCGGATTCTTTTATCAATCCGGATTCAAGCGGAGACTTTGAGTGGACAGCAAATATGATCAATCTTAATGACGGTAAGAATGATGATTTGCTAGATAAGTGTCAGCCGTTGAAGGAGTATATGATATTGATCAATGAGATCCGCAAAAACAGTGTAAGCATGGGTTTTGAAGATGCTGTTGATACGGCGGTAACTGATTGTATCGAGCACAATGTTTTGAAAAGTTTTTTACTCAAGCACAGAGCGGAGGTGTTAGACGTGTGTATTACAGAATATAATGAAAAATCATTTGTTGATGGCATACGTGAGGAAGGACGTAAAGAAGGGCAAAATCTTCTTGCAACAGTGGTTTTGCGTCTGAGAAATGGAGAAACTCCGGAGCAGATTCTGGCAAGTGGCGTAGATGCCAAAACGATTGAGTTGGCTGAAACAATTAAATGAATGGTTACTTTAATTTGATAAAGTGCTTGACAAAGCAGAGAAAAAGTATTAAAGTATCAGCATAAGTGAAACCGATGAGAAAGAGTAGTAGACTTCTCCTGATATCACAGAGAGTTGCAGGTGGTGCGATGCAGCATGGAGGGATTGGTTGAATGGACTTTCGAGGGTGGCCCGAAACTTTAAAGCTTTAGGAGTAGGCGTCAACGGGGAACCGAACCCGTTACCAGTTCGGCATGTATGGCATCGTACATGAATGAGTGGACATTTTGTCAATTTGAGTGGTACCGCGATAATAAGATTTTATTACCGTCTCAAGCGTAGGCTTGAGGCGGTTTTTGTTTTTTAAACAAGCTGAAATCTTATTCGGGAGACGTCCTGATATCCAGTTATCGAAGAAGCCACACTCATAAAATTAGAGCGCACGATGTATCAGGTTGGCCAATATCTGATACAACAAGACAACGAAAAATTATGAGACAGGTAACATCATCCCGGCATACATCAACGATGTAGTGCTGACACTAAATGGACTGATGTACAAAGAAAGGACAAAATTATGAAGAAGAAAATTTTAGCAGTATTACTTACAGCAGTATGTACAATGGGAATGGTAGCCGGATGCGGCGGAAACACAAGTGACAATGGTACAGCAGGAACACAGGCGGCAGAGGCATCAGGAGACAGTTATAAGATCGGTATCTCACAGTTCGCGGAGCATGGTTCCCTGGATAATTGCCGCGAGGGATTTCTTGAGGGACTCAAAGAAGCCGGCATCGAGGAAGGCAAGAATCTTACCGTTGAGTATCAGAATGCACAGACAGATACAGGTACAGCAAGCACGATCGCAGACAGCTTCGTATCAGGTAAGGTTGATATGATCTGTGCGATCGCAACGCCTTGTGCATCAAGTGCATATAATTCCTGCCTGAATACAGATATTCCGGTTGTCTATACCGCAGTGTCTGATCCGGTCAGTGCAGGACTTGCAAATGAAGACGGAACAAGCATAGGAAACATTACAGGCTCTTCGGATATTCTTCCGGTTGAAGAACAGTTAAAGATGATCCGTGAGATGATGCCGGAAGCAAAGAAGATCGGTATCCTTTATACGACAAGTGAGGCAAATTCATGCAGCACGATCGAGCAGTATAAGAGTCTTGCAGGCGATTACGGATTTGAAATCGTAGACACCGGAATCAATACATCCGCAGAGATTGAGATCGCAGCAACCGATCTGGTATCTAAGGTAGACTGCTTATGCAACCTGACAGATAACACGGTTGTGAACGCTTTGCAGACCGTTCTTGACAAAGCAAACAATGCAGGCATTCCGGTATTCGGTAGCGAGATCGAGCAGGTAAAGTCCGGCTGTGTTGCATCCATGGGTATCGATTATTTCCAGCTTGGCGTCGAGACAGGAGCGATGGCTGCAAAGATATTAAAAGGCGAAGCAACCGCACAGGATACCAATTTCATTACCGCTTCCAAGGCTGAGTTATATGTCAATACCGCAGCCGCAGATAAGATTGGCATGAAATTAGATGATTCATATGTTAAGGATGCGGCACAGACCTTTGATGAAATTGTCGTAGAATAAGTCATAAGGGAACTGTTTGAGGACGTCTTGAGCAGCTGTTGAAGCATAAAACAGTCAATAAAATAATAACGATTCAGAGCCAGGGCAGGTTTGCATTTGGCTCTGAATTATTATATAATAAGTATGTTTATACGGTTTTGAAAATCCGGTCGACGGAGTGAACACGAGTATAAATAATATGCAGAAATACATGGGGGTAACACTGTGACATTAGTTTTAAGTGTACTAGAGCAGGGTATGATCTACGCGATCATGGCACTGGGAATTTATATTACATACACGATCCTGGATTTCCCGGATCTGACGGTAGACGGAAGCTTTCCGCTTGGTGCGGCGCTGTCTGCGGTGTTGATTACAAAAGGCGTGAATCCTATACTGACACTTCTGATTGCTTTTGCAGCGGGCGCAGTTGCCGGAACACTGACGGGACTGATCCATGTAAAGCTTAAGGTAAGAGATCTCTTATCGGGAATCATTATGATGACGGCTTTATATACGGTCAACCTTCGTATTGCCGGTCGTGCCAACCTGCCGATCTACAATATGACAACGCTTTTTGACAATGATCTGGTACGGAGTGTATTTCAAGGCGCTTTGGCACAGTTTGCCAACGTGATCATCATTCTTGTGATCACTCTGATCATGAAGTTTTTACTGGACTGGTATATGAATACAAAGTCGGGCTATCTGCTTCGTGCGGTTGGAGATAATGAGACGATCGTTACTTCCATGGGTGTTGACAAAGGCACGATCAAGATCATCGGACTTGCGATCGCAAACGGACTGGTCAGCTTAAGCGGATGTATTTTTGCGCAGCAGCAGAGATACTTTGATGTATCGATGGGAACCGGAACCATGGTAATCGGTCTTGCGAGTGTTATCATCGGAATCAGCCTTCTCAAGAAAGTGACATTCCTTCGCGTGACAACCAGTGTTATCATTGGATCCATTGTTTATAAAGCATGTGTTGCCATCGCAATCAAGCTTGGTATGCCTTCTTCGGACTTAAAGCTGATTACCGCGGTATTATTCCTTATCATTCTTGTTCTTGGAATGGATCGCAAAAAGAGAAAGAAGGTGGCGTAGATGCTGGAATTAAATCATATTCATAAAATGTACAATCCGGGTACGATCAATGAAATCTGCCTGTTTGAAGATTTTAATTTAAAGATTGACGATGGACAGTTTGTATCGGTGGTCGGGAGCAACGGCTCCGGTAAGACATCTATGCTGAACATTATCTGTGGATCAATTCCAATCGATGGTGGTTCGATCGTGGTAAACGGCGTAGATATCACAAAGCAGAAAGATTTTATTCGTCACAGAAGAATCGGACGCGTTTTTCAGGATCCTTCCAAGGGAACCTGCCCGTCCATGACGATTCTCGAAAATCTGGCAATCGCCGATAACAAAGGAAAGACATACGGACTCGGACGCGGAACAAATCGTGCGCGAATCGATGCGTACAAAGAGATGCTTGCAAGTGTGAACCTGGGATTGGAAGATAAGCTTCATACGAAGGTTGGCGCTTTGTCCGGTGGACAGAGACAGACACTGGCACTTCTTATGGCAACGATGAACCCAATCGAGTTTCTGATCCTTGATGAGCATACGGCGGCTCTTGATCCGAAGACGGCAGAGATCGTTATGCAGTTGACAGGCAAGATCGTGGAAGAAAAGAAAGTGACAACCGTTATGGTTACACATAATCTTCGTTATGCGGTGGAATATGGTGACCGTCTTCTGATGATGCATCAGGGAAACGCAATCATCGACAAGGCAGGCGCGGAGAAAGCGGCTATCCAGGT
>OBLI01002004.1_pt1 | contig 18253 bp, 16 predicted proteins | sample 1519701 | NCBI WGS metagenome assembly OBLI01 (sample SAMEA3663005, study PRJEB22513) | pig gut metagenome | biome: pig gut; feature: pig-associated habitat; material: faeces | place: France | collected 2012 | reverse complement strand
GCTTCATACAATACCCGCTGTCCATCCAGTTGTCCCAGCGGAACCAGCTTGACGGCGTTGTTGACGATCGCGGAAAGGATGCTGTAGCCATACATCATAAGCAGCCGCTCCTCTTCCACTTTATGCTCTGCGCCATAGATACCGAGTGCGACTGGATGTACGCCTGCTGCACGCTTTTCACGGATCTGCTCCTGATACCAGCGCAGTCCCTCCGGCATATCCTTCATGGCTTCCCTTGCCTTCAGATAACGGCTGCACATCCGGCTGCTGCCAATCCGGACTTCCTTTGCCCCTTTCATGGCATGCGCCAGTCCGTCTAACCGCAGCAATTCCTCTGGATTTTCTGCACTTTGGTATGCCAGTGACAACACGCCCAGATCCCCATATGGAAAGATCTGAAGAAAACCCCGCAGGTACGATGCCAGCTCCTTCGCACTTCCGATGCGTTCCCGCACGACATAATCCTCTAATCCATTCGACAGGGTAAATGCCCCGATCGGAAAAAAAGCATCCACAGATTGTAAGAGTGCCAGAAAGTCCGTATGATCATTCATGGGAATGTCCCCCTGTATGTGTATGCTCATGTGTGTGTGCATGTCCATACGCACCACCATGCGCTTTGCAGACCGTAAAATGTGAAAACTTTTCCTGTTTTTTCTCCGGTGAAAACCCTAGCTTTTTCAGATACAAAAAGGTCGGCTCATCATATGGCACACTGACATGATCTTCTTCAATCGCCAGTGACAGATGACGGTTTCCAAGCTCGAAACATAAGCGTCCCATTTCTAACATCGTATGAACCGGGATCACGGTCAGCTCTGTCGGAAGAAGATCCAATACCAGCACCCGCGTATCGTCTGCATAGAGAATATCTCCCTCATGCAGATGTGTTTCCACGCGTATTCCTACTTCTTCGCCTGCTTCAGTGGTTGTCCGAAGCAGCTTTTTATCCAGTTCGTACCATTCAATCAAAACATGGTCGATCGTTCTTGTCCCTACCGGATAATCCCTGATATTTCCAAGTACTTTTTCTATGATCATCGAATCCCCCATTTCTATTCTGTTCTGTCTGCGCTAGAATAAATAATACTTCTGTGCCAGTGGCAGCTCCTCGGCTGCCTCACAGGTGATCAGTTCTCCGTCTACCCGCACCTCGTAATTCTCCGGGTTGACCTCGATATCTGCGATCACATCATTGTTTTTCATATCCTTTTTACCAATGTTGCGGCAGTTTCTGACCGGAAGTACCTGTCTTTGCAGGGACAGACGCTCCTTGATGCCTTCATCATAGGCTGCCTTTGATACGAAGGTAATACAGGAGGTCTTTCTTGCAAGACCATACGCACCAAACATATTCGTATAAACGACCGGCTGCGGGGTCGGGATCGATGCGTTTGCATCGCCCATCTTCGATGCCATGATAAAGCCGCCCTTGATGATCATTTCCGGCTTAACGCCAAACATTGCCGGATTCCAGAGTACCAGATCTGCCATTTTTCCGACTTCTACCGAACCGACATAATCGGAAACACCATGGGTGATCGCCGGGTTGATCGTATACTTTGCAATATATCTGCGGACACGGAAGTTATCGTTCCTCTCACTGTCTTCCGGTAACGGTCCTCGCTGTTTTTTCATTTTATCCGCGGTCTGCCACGTTCTTGTTATGACTTCTCCCACACGACCCATTGCCTGTGAATCGGAGCTCATCATGGAAAAGATTCCCATATCGTGTAAGACATCCTCTGCCGCGATCGTCTCCGGACGGATTCTTGAATCTGCAAATGCAATATCCTCCGGTACTTTTTTATCGAGATGGTGACAAACCATCAGCATATCGAGATGCTCATCCAGCGTATTTTTCGTAAATGGCATGGTCGGATTCGTAGAGGATGGAAGTACATTCGGGAAGGATGCTGCGCGGATGATATCCGGTGCATGTCCACCGCCTGCGCCCTCGGTATGATAGGTATGGATCGTTCTGCCCTTGAAGGCTGCGACCGTATCCTCTACAAAGCCGGCTTCGTTTAAGGTATCCGTATGGATGGCTGCCTGCACATCGAACTCGTCACAGACCGTCAGACAGTTATCGATAGCTGCCGGTGTAGAACCCCAGTCCTCATGCAGCTTCATGCCGCAGGCACCTGCCCGGATCTGCTCTCTGATCGTATCAAGATCTGCCGAGTTGCCCTTTCCAAGATAACCAAGGTTCATTGGAAGCTCCTCGGAAGCCTGTAACATTTTTTCAATATTAAAACGTCCCGGTGTACAGGTCGTTGCATTTGTTCCGTCTGCCGGACCGGTACCACCACCGATCATCGTTGTGATTCCACTATATAAAGCGGTCTCTACCTGCGTCGGGCTGATAAAATGGATATGTGTATCCAGCCCTCCTGCCGTCACGATCAGTCCCTCTCCGGCAATGACCTCTGTTCCCGCACCGATGATCAGATTCTCGTCCACACCATCCATAATCGCAGTGTTTCCCGCCTTACCGATTCCACAGATCTTACCGTCCTTGATTCCGATGTCTGCCTTTACGATGCCCCAGTAGTCCACGATGACCGCACTGGTAATGACGGTATCCGGGCAGTTATCATCCCGTACCTTACAGGACTGTCCCATGCCATCACGCAGGGACTTGCCACCACCGAACTTCGCCTCTTCACCGTAGGTCGCATAATCTTTTTCTACCTCAATGATCAGTGACGTATCTGCCAGACGGATACGGTCACCGGTCGTTGCACCATACATATCTGCATATTTTGCTCTGCTTATTTTATTCATCGGTTTCTACCCCCTTGAATCCTTTTTCCTTCGCAAGCTTAAATGCCTTTTCCTTTACTGCCGGATCGTCTATTTTTCCCTCGACCAGTGCATTTAATCCGTATCCTTCCCTTGTTCCGCCGATCTCAACCAGATTCACACGACGGGTCTCACCCGGTTCAAAACGTACTGCCGTTCCTGCCGGAATATCCAGACGCATGCCATAGGCAAGCGCACGATTAAAGGAAAGCTGCTTGTTTACCTCGAAGAAATGATAATGGGATCCAACCTGGATCGGACGGTCTGCGGTATTCGTAACCTGGATCTGTGCCGTATCTTTTCCAGCATTCAGTTCGATCTCACCGTCTTCGACGAGCAGCTCACCCGGCTTTACCTTTCCGTTTCCGGTGATCGGATTATGTACGGTAACAAGCTTTGTTCCATCCGGGAAGGTTGCCTCTAACTGGATCTCATGGATCATCTCCGGTACTCCGTCCATGACATCCTCTGCACTCAGCATCTTCGTGCCCATGCTCATCAGCTCTGTTACACTATGTCCGTCCCTTGCAAGCTCTAAAAGTTCTGCACTGATATAGGCAATCGCCTCCGGGTAATTTAACTTTAATCCTCTTTCTTTCCGCTCCTTTGCAAGTACACCTGCAAAATGGAGCATCAGCTTATCCTGTTCCCTTGGTGTTAAATGCATCTTCATCCTCTTTTCTCCACAAATGTGGTTATATTTTCTGTCCCAGTATCATCTGAGTACAGAAAAAGGCCTTAAAAGAAACTCCGTCGTTTCCTTTAAGACCTTTGTATTTCATTTCTAGGGATACTATAGCACACTTCCTGTTTAAAATGCAAATAAAACTATTCTATTTTTGTATTGATTCCACAATATCCTTATAACTGACAAGCGTAACACTCCCCATCTCTTCTGCCTTTTTTTTACATCCCTTTGTAAATCCGGTTTTCGAAAACAGATAATAATGTACATTTGAGTAATGGAATAACATACTTCTATCAACCAGTTTTTCCAGCACATCAAGATCAACGTTTTCATTTCTCCACTTGCACTCTGCAAATAATGCTGTTTTTTGATCCTGTTCTCCCATGATATCTATCTCTGCCTGACATTTGTTCTTAGGATCATTTCCCCACCAGCGGCCAAGTGATGCAAACTCAACAGGTGCATTCCCGATAAGAAGCTGTTTCCACAGATATTGTGTACAAATATCTTCAAAGATTCTTCCCATATAATCACTAAGCTGATCTTTAATTTTCTTATATACTAAGTCTGTCGCCCCTCTCACGATCATCGAATTATTATCCAAAACAAACCGATACCAAAAATTAAACATATGATCTTCAATCGAATAGATGGATTTCTTAGACTCCTTTTCTCCATAAGGAGTTTCCTTTTTTATAATCTCAAGATTTATTAAATTCTTCAGATATCTTGCGCATACATTGGTATCTTCTCCAACCTTCGTTGATATTTCAGACATACGGGAATGCCCTGTCGCAATCGCTGTAATAATAGCTGTATAGATTGCCGGTTCTCTTACCTCCTGTTTCAAAAGATTCACCGGTTCTTCATATAAGAATGACATTGGATTCAAAAAAGTATTTTTTATATTGTCCTCAACACTCAGGTTATCACTCATCTGTAAAAGATATTGCGGAGTTCCTCCGGCAATTCCATATATCAATGCCTTTTCTTCATCCGGCAGATTCTTAAAATATTTGCAGCTATCTTCAAAGTCGAACGGCATAACCTTCATCTGTGCAGTTCTTCTTCCATAAAGTGGTGCCTTATATGCCAGCACATGGTCTTCCATATACGACATGGATGACCCGCAAAGAATGAGCATCAATTTAGAGGTATCTTTGCATTTATCGATCAACAACTGTAAGGTAGACGCCAGACTTTTTGAACCTCTTGCCACATATGGATACTCATCGATTGTTAAAATCACACGTTTTTTTTCAGCAATTTTAAATACATATTCAAGTGCCGCCTGATAGGATGCAAAATAAGTATCTGCCTGAATACCATTGCTGTATTCCATAATACTCTTACTTAAGTTTTCCAGATTCTGCTTCTCGTTGCTTTCCACACCCATAAAGTAGATGGATTCTTTATGATCCATAAAGTGATTGATCAGCGCAGTTTTTCCTACACGACGACGTCCATATATAACAACAAACTCAAACTTACCGGATTTGTATAATTTCTCTAGTGCACTTAGCTCTTTCTCTCTTCCAATGAACATAGCAACACCCCCAACTCTATAGACTAACTATATTCCCTTTCTCCCATTTAGTCAAGTACGATTGACTAAAGTATAGTTGACTAAAATAAAATTGACTTGTCTTGTTTACCCCTTGATTTCCTGCGGTATCCCGCACACGACACGGATCACATGCTCTGCCTCTCCTGCGATCTTACAGCAGCATCGTCCGACCGTCTCACGGTATTCCCGCTCAAACGCATCCACCGGAACCAGTCCGTATCCGATCTCATCCGAGATGATCACCTGGAAGGTATTTTTTGCAAAAATATCCTGTAATGTCCCGGCCAGATCTCTTTGATCTGACAGGATTCTTTTTACCAGCAGATGACATCCATACAGACAGCGTTTCCCGGTTACCCCATCAATATCCGCATCCTCTGCATAAAAGATCTCATCCTCTGTGATCCCATACTGTTTCATTCCATATGCAAGCTTTCCCTGATTTCTTCCACCTATGATAAAGTCCATACGTCCTCTGTTCCTTTCAAAATGACCGGGATGGAATAGACCACCTCGACCACAAGATCTGCCTTTTTCGCAAGCATCCGGTTCACTTCCCCAAGATATGCCAGATACTGCATGCTCGATGCGTCGTACGCTTCTCCATCCGAAAACACCTCATTTGTAACAACGACAACATGTTTCGCCCGTGCAAGCAGATGGTTGATGCCTGCTTCAATCGCTGTAACAAGCTTATCATGACTTCCGTCGTCCTCAAACATCTCATTTGCTACAAGGTTCGACATACACTCCAGCAGAACCGACGCGCCCGGCTCAACCGGAACTTTTTCCAGATCAAGGTACTGTTCGATCGTCGTAAAACCTCTGCCCTGCCGCTGCCTGCGGTGTCTTGCGATCCGTTTTTCTGCTTCTTTTCCGAAGGGCTTCATCGTTGCGATATAATACCGCGCTCCACCTGTATCGTCATGTACGACCAGCCACTTTTCTGCAAATTCCGACTTTCCACTGCCGCTTCCTCCGGTTACGACACAAAGCATTTCTCTCCACCCTCTCTCTGTTTTCATAATTAAGATATGGTATGCATACACATAGCTTTTACTTCAACACAAGTTCCATAAGAACGACCACAAGCAGCATCAGAAGCTCAAAGCACTGTAAAAACCAGCCTTCCAGATCGCCGGTGATCCCTCCGAATTCCTTTTTTGCCATCCGGTAATAGTATGCAAAAAAGAGTCCGCCACAAAGAATCAGCACAAGCCCACACTGCCACTGTAACAAAAGTTCTATTATTCCAGCCACAATCACATAAAAAATCAGGACTGTCCGGACAAGCTTGTGGTCTGCTGCATGTGAAAAGACTGCCAGTGTTCCGGTCTTTTTCGCTGCCGGAAAGCTGACTGCGGCAAGTCCGCTGAACGCCCTTGATGTGACATAGCAGACTGCGATCATAAGACAGCTTTTATAAGAACCAACCATCTGATAAGCCCCATCATAAAGCAGGAAATAAACAACTGCCCAGATAATTGCAAACGCTCCGGTATGCGGGTCCTTTAAGATCTCCAGCCTTCGCTCCTTCCCCTGATGGGAAGATCTCGCATCAATCGTGTCAATATAACCATCTGCATGGATTCCTCCGGTGACCAGAATCGGCAGTACCGTCGCAACAGCCGCATAAAAGCCTGACGAAATGCCAAGCCGCAGAGCGATTGCAAACCATAACAGCTCTAACCCACCGGTTACAATACCGATCCACGGAAAAAAGATCATGGCGTAGCGCATATTTTCTTCCTTCCACTCAAACTGTGGCACCGGAAGCTTAGAATACATGGAAAATGCTATCATACAGGAACGGATCCAGTTTCTCATCTTCTTCTCCTTCTCTAGTCTAACTTTTCATACTGTGCGATCCCGGATGCACCGAACCGGTGCGCATTGTGATATTCTGCCAGTGCAATATCGAGGATCGGGATCAGACAGACCGCTCCGGTTCCCTCACCAAGCCGCATGCCGGCATGCACGATTGCCGGTAAGCCAAGTTTCTCCAGTACCAGCCTGCCTGCCGGTTCTTCGGTCATATGGCTTGCAAACATATAATCCACACAGCCTGCATGGATCTGCGTTGCAAGCAGCGCAGCAATCGAAGAGATCAGCCCGTCGATCACAACCGGGATCCGGTAGATTCCTCCACCTAAAAACAGTCCCACCATTGCCGCAATATCAAAACCACCTACCTTGCTTAAGACATCCAACGGATCTGCTTTGTCCGGTGCATTCACCTCGATTGCCCGATGGATTGCTGCAATCTTACGCTGTAAGCCGTCCGAACTTAAGCCAGCGCCCCTGCCGGTGACTTCTTCCACCGGAAGATCCAACAGCACCGATGCGATCGCACTGGAAGTCGTCGTATTTCCAATTCCCATCTCTCCGGTCAACAGGATCTGATAGCCCTGCTCCTTCATCTGCCCGGCAAGCAGGATGCCGGTCTGGACCGCTGTGATCGTCTGCTCCCTTGTCATGGCGGGTCCCTTGGTCATATTCTTCGTTCCATTTGCAATCTTATACTGCAAAACACCCGGATGTGATACCTCATCCCGCATCCCGACGTCTACCGCAACCGTATCGATTCCTGCCGCATCTGCCATGATGTTGATATTCGACTTTCCTTCTGCGATCTCCACGGCAACTGCCACTGTGACACCTGCATCTGCCTGTGTCACGCCTTCTTCGATCACACCATTATCTGCACAGACAATAACGGCACAGCGTTTTTTTATCCGGACATCCTCCGTTCCAAAAATACCCGCCAGCCGCACCACCAGATCCTCTAACAGGCCAAGACTGCCTAACGGCTTACATACACTTGTCCAGACTGCACGGGAACGATCCATCGCAGCCTGATCGAGCGGATCTATTTTTATCGTTAATTCTTTTTCTGACACTTCATTCTCCTTTTTTACAGATGTGATGAGCATCTTTTGACACCCCAATCCTATCTACTATATCCACAGATATAAGACCATGATCCGTAGCGCCAGCATTACACCAAACGCCAGAAGCACCGTCCGGTACAACAGCCGGTTCGCTCTTTTGATATCCTCTATCTCGACCTGTCGGATCGGATCACCGATCACTTCCTTGTGATGGACAACACCAAAATAACTCGTATCTCCTAAGAGTTCTACCTGAAGCGCACCTGCGCAGACCGCTTCCGTCTGTGCCGAATTCGGACTCGGACTTTTTTGGCGGTCACGGCGGTAGATCTTTGCTGCCTGTTTTGGATCAAAGCCACCCAGCCCGGCTGCTAAGATCATAAAAAAAGCGGAAAGCCTGGATGGAAGGAAATTGCATACATCATCCATTTTTGCAGCAAACCTGCCAAAATACAGATATTTTTCGTTCTTATAGCCTATCATAGAATCCATCGTATTGACTGCCTTGTAAAAAAATCCAAGCACCGGGCCACCAAGCATCAGACAGACCAACGGTGCAATGCATCCATCCGATGTATTCTCTGCCACCGTTTCCACGGCTGCCTTTGCCACTCCCCACTCATCTAAGCAGTCGGTATCCCGTCCAACAATCATCGAAACCGCATAACGCGCACCCGGCAGATCATCCCGCTTTAACGCATCATAGACCTTCATACTCTCATCGCGCAGGGACTTTGTCGCCATGATCTGATAGCTCATCACCGAAGCGGCTGCCACATACAGCCACGGATGAATGAGATACGCTGCGATTAAAAGTGCCGCTGATACCAGCACCGAAGCACCTGTTACCACGATCCAGAGTAAGATTCCCTGAAAAAATTCGATGTGGGGATTCTTTGTCCCCTTTTTCCGCAGCATCTTTTCCGTACCACTGATCAGATTACCGATCAGACGGATCGGATGAAACCAGCCCTGTGGATCTCCGATCAGAAAGTCTAAGAGTACTCCAAGGATCACTGCAATCGTTGTATACATGATCTGCTCCTTTCTGCCACCTGCTCCATTGCCCGGATCAGACGCTCATTGTCCGCATGACTCTTTACCGCCACCCGGAAAAAGCCCTTGCCAAGGCCGCGGTAATTGCTACAGTCGCGGATCAGAATCCCATGTGAAAGCAGTTTTTCCTGTAAGTCTTCCTCTGCTTCAAAAAGAAGATAATTCGCCTTTGATGGATAGAGTGTTTTTACAAGCGGTCTTAATTCCGCTTCCAGATACAGCCGCTCTTTTTTCAGGTATTCCCTGCTTCGTATTACAAATTCCTCTTCCCTGCATGCGGCAATCCCTGCAGCCTGTGCCGGTGTGGAAACCGGCCACGGCTGTCTGCTATACTGCATGCGCGCTAAAAGATCCGTGTCTGTGCAGATCCCATACCCCAGCCGGATTCCGGCAAGTCCGAACATCTTCGTAAAGGAACGCAGGATAAAAATATGCTTCTTTTGAAAGATCTCCTGTATAAGATCCGGCTGCTCCTTTGGATCTAAGAACTCCATAAAACAGGCATCAAGCACCAGAAAAATATGCTTTTGTCCACATACCCGAATGATCTGTGCAAGCAGTTTTCGGTCAATCGTCTGCCCTGTCGGATTATTCGGTGAACACAGATATGCAACATCTATCTCTTCGGTCAGAAGCTCCAGATAATCCTCCTGTAACCGGAACCGGTTCTCTTTTTTTAATTCATAAAAATGAAGCTCACTGTCACAGACCCGGAGGGAATCCTCGTATTCTGCAAAACATGGAGAAAGCAGGAGCGCATGCTTCGGACGTAATGCCAGTGCCAGTGTATACAAAAGCTCCGCCGCACCATTTCCGCAGATCACTGCATCGGCCGGACAGTGTTCCCGTTCTGCCAGCTTAGTTCTTAACGCGCGGCACTCACAGTCCGGGTAATGCATGAGTCCGGTAAGACTTTCCCGGATTGCCTGCATGACTGCCTCCGGCATTTCGATCGGATTGATATTTGCTGAAAAATCAATCACATCCGGGTGCGTATACACATCTCCACCATGTTCGTTCCACATATAACTTCTCCTTCCCTGCGCTTTACCTGACAGATATATCCGCCTCCATTTTCACACGCATAATCATAAAAGCTTTTCTCCGGTCTGCCATAGATCTCTAACAGCTGCATGATCGTTCCTCCATGTACGACACACGCCACCCTTTTCGCCTGCGCCTTGTCGCAGATCTCTAACATCTTATGAAAACCTGTCATACACCGGTCGCGGACTGCTTCCCTGCTTTCCCCGCCCGGAAACGGAAGTATTCCGTTGCTGTCGATCCATTGCCTGTAATGCACATTTTCTGCCAGCTCCAGATAATTCTTATTCTCAAATTCTCCGAAATCAGTCTCGCGATATTCCGGAACCACGAAAATCTCTCTTCCCGGGAAGATCAGTTCCGCTGTCTGTCTGCATCGCAGCATCGGGGATATAAAAATCAGATCACTGTTTTGCCAGTCATCATAACGATGTTCCTGTATATACTGACGGACCTCATCCCTGCCCTGCTCACACAATTCTTCATCTGTCCGTCCGATATACCGTTTTTTCAGATTGCCCTTTGTTTTCCCATGCCGGATCAACATAAGTTCCATCGGAATCTTCACACCTTTCTCTTATCCTGCACACTTCCTGCTCCGGAAATGAATCTTCTACTCCTGCTTTTCCTTGTACTTCTCCATCCAGTATAGCAGAAGTGCAAGTAAATGATCGTCGTTTTTCCCATTTCGGATCTGCTCCGCTTCTGCCTCCGGCAGAGTTGAAATCCCATTCAGCAGTGTTACCGCTGTTTTCCATGCTGCTTCTTCCGTGATGAGCTTCCAGCGTACCTGATCCATCAGATGTATATAAAGCGTAAGCCCCACGCATGCGTCCTGCGGCAAATGTCCGGGTGCAAAACAATCGAATGTTAACAGCTTCGGATCGATCGCAAAGCGTCGCAGCCGGTACTGCATATTCTGCTCCCAACCGATTCCGGTACGCTCTGTCATATACAGACGCAGCTCTTTTTTTACCGCCTCTGTCACAGCGGCTGCAATACATTCCCCCAGCTTCGTATCCGTTCCTGCGGCAGTTAAGGTTACCGGTGATCCCGGATCTGTAATGATCACGATTCCATCCGTCCCGGAACCACTGCACAACTCACTCGAATAACAGCTTGCAAGCTGCAGCTCCCGGATGGATGCTGTCTTTGCTTCTGCTGCTACCATCAGAGCCGTCTCCATCGCACTCCGCGCAAGGTGTGCGGTAATATGTACAAAGATATTGACCGTTCCGGAAGTATGCGCCGCCGGCTCTTGTGTGCTGTGATAGATTCCATGCTCTTCCCACATCGTTGCCGGATCACCCGCACGTCTGCCGTTCACATCCAGACCTGCCGTGACCATTGCCGTCACTGTATACGACAAAAAACTGCGGGAGGCCATCACCATCCGCTCCACCGGAGCGGCCGTCGAAAGTCCGGTACAGTGCTTCGGATCAAGCTCCATTCCCTTTGCGGCATATGCCAGATGTTCCTCATAGGTCACCCCATGCATCATGCACATGCCGGTTGCCGGATCCTTGTCACAGTGATTGAACACATGCATACAATGCTCCGTAAACCCACCGTTTAAACAACTGGTAGATAACACCTCCCGCGCGCCCGCAAAGGCAAGCAGCATGTTCTGTTTATCTAAGAAGATCTGGTCATTATTTTCCAGAATGCGTTCCCGCTCCATGTGGATTCTCCCTTCCCATACAATACCTTTTTCCGATATTTTGGAATGAAAACGATGTGATATTTCTTGTTTATCCTCACCATTTCCAACTATTCCACTCCCCCCAGCATAACCGGGAGATTAGACTTTTCATTTAGCCGGTTCTGCTTACCGGTAGATTCCATACTTTAACTTCACACGCTCTAACTTACGGATGATCTTATCCCCTGCCACGAAGTTAAAGACCGCTGCGGTCGCGGCATGTGCAAAATCATACGGCACACCCGAGATATATAAAAGCTTAAGCGATGCAAGACTTAAGTCATTGCCTCCCTCAATCCCTGCCGAGGTCACGAGTGCACACACATTCATAATTCCTCCATAGACAACAAAGATTACAAAAAAAGTAAAAACCGTAAGTGTCACATCATCCACCGGAAGTCTTTTCCGTTGCAGGATCACACCAAGCAACAGTCCAAGCGCACCAAACAGATACAGTCTCCAGCCAAAAAAGGTCGTATCCGCTCCCGGAAAAAGCAGAAACAGCACATATGCGAGCAGCTCCGAAAATGCGATACAGAGCACCGGTCCCATGATCACCTTGAAATCCCTTGATTTTAACTTCTCCACGCTTGCCTTGTTAAATGCCAGTCCCGCTAAGAATCCCATCAGTCCCCAGCAGAACATCTGCCACGGCGTCCACGGTCCCTGCCCGTCAAAAAAGTTCATCACAAACCGCGCCAATGCACCGATGAAAAATCCTGCCTCCGGCCCAAGGGAGATTCCCGCAACAATGATCATCGCACTTCCCGCCTTAATGCCAAGTAGTCTCGAACAAAGTCCGTGGACACAGATCACAAGTGCTGTCATCATCGCAAGCAGCACGATCTCTCTTGCCCGTGGCTTCCGCTTTTCAAAGACCATGAAAAACGGAACCATGGTATAGACCAGTAAAAGCTTACTGATGATCATATACTTTCTGTCATCAAAAAATACAATCCCCGCTAAGATCGTAAGCGGAATACAAAGGAAGATAAAGAGCGAAGCAACAAGCGTCCTTTTTTTGTGTGCCCGCTCTATCTGCGCCTCGTCATAGCCTCTTCGCATCGCTTCACTACCTCCTCCCATGTCACCGCCTTCGGAAACCACTGTCTTGCAATACGGTTTGCCGTGGTCGTATAGTAATTGTTTCCTGCAAAAAAGTCCTCCGGTGACAGTGCCGGAATGCTGACTCCGTCAAAAAACATCGTACACCGGTCTGCATACTGTGCACAGAATTCAATGTCATGCGAAACCATAAGGATCGTTACTCCCTCTGACTTTAATCCCGTAAGGATCCCTGCAAGCTTCCGCTTAAAAAACGGGTCAAGTCCCTTGGTCGGTTCATCCATCACAAGGATCTCCGGCTCAAGCAGCAATATCTTTCCCAATGCAAGCCGCTGCTGTTCGCCACCGCTTAAGTCATAGGGATGCATCTGATCCATCCCGGAAAGCTCCATCTTTTCTAACATCTCCGTGATCTTTTGCTGCTTCACCTCATCCGGTTCCCTGCTGTCACAGAGTGCTTCGTATAACTCCTCCCATACTGTGATCTCCGTAAACAGTGCCTGTGGATTCTGTGGAAGCATCAAAAGACGCTTTTCGATCATGACCTTTCCACGATAAGGCTTTAACATCTTACACAGGATCTTCATTGCCGTACTTTTTCCAACACCATTTCCACCGAGGATTGCAAACCACTCGCCGCCTTTTACCGACAGGTTCAGCCCTCTTAAGATGTCCGGTAGCTCCCTGCCATAGCGGAACCATACATCCACAAAGCGGACTACTGCATCGGTATCCTTCTTTTTCCAGAAGGGCTGTTTTGCCGTATGCTCCTGCACCGATGCCACTGAACCCTCAGATGCCGGGAAAATTCCCGCCTGTTCCATCTGTTCTTCCATCCAGAGTCTTCCCTCACGGACCGTCAGCGGCAGCTCTGACACCTCATCCTTCCCACAGATCCGGTTCACTTCCGATGCGATCTTCATGACTGCCGGCATTCCGTAAAACATCGGATGTTTTTCTCCCTCCTGTAAGAATGCACCGACTCTGCCCGGTGTATCATCTGCGATCACGCTTCCCTGATCCATGACGATCACGCGGTCCGCTATCGGAAAAAGTTCTTCTAAGCGGTGCTCCGAGATTAAGATCGTCGTTCCGATCTCCTGATTGATCTTATGCAGTGTCTGGATAAATTCCGAGGCCGCGATCGGATCCAGCTGTGCCGTCGGCTCATCTAAGATCAGGATCTTCGGCTGCATCACCATTATAGATGCAAGATTTAATAGCTGCTTCTGTCCACCGGAAAGCTCACAGATATTTTTCCGGAACCAGGTCTGGATATTAAAATAGCTTGCAATCTCCGCAACTCTCCGCTGGATCTCTTCCTGATGCATTCCAAGGCTTTCTAATCCGAATGCCAGCTCATGCCACACCTTGTCTGTCACGATCTGATTTTCCGGGTTCTGCTGCACAAAACCGATCTCGGAGGCATTCCTCCGGTCGTCCATCTCTTCGATCTCCGTTCCAAGATAGCAGATGCTTCCGGTCAGATTGCCATACGGCATCAGATTTTTTTTCAGGTGGCGGAGCAGTGTCGTCTTGCCACAGCCTGATTTTCCACAGAGTACGACAAATTCCGAGGCCGCGATCGACAGTGATACATCGTCTAATACCTTTTTATCACTGCCTGCATAAGTGAAGTTAACATTCTTTAACTCGATCATCTTTTTCATATACACTATTCCTATCCTGTTCCCATTTTCTTTGACTGTAAGCATCTAAAAGCATCGGCACTGCTAAAAAGACGGCATAGGCGGCTGCCACTGCCACCTGCATCCCGGAAAGCGGGTGATACTGCACCACCGGATAGTAGTACATCCGCATGCCTCCCATCAGACAGCCGGCTGCTGCAAGGATGCCCGTACATCCAAGCAGTACAAACAGCTTTAAGTCCCGCACGGTAAAATGATACAGATGAAAACTCGTCCGTCCTTTTAGTCCATATCCCCTTGCTTCCATGGAATCTCCGGTCTCGATCGAAGCCTCTAGGGACCATGCGATCACGATTGAGATCTCTTTTGCCGCCTGTCGGATCTTTTTGATCGGATTCTTCATCGAAGGATTCCTTCCCATGCAGCGCTGTCCGGCCGCCACCTCTGCAAACCGCTGTTTCAACAGCGGAATATAACGCATGACCATCGAGATCGTCAGTGCCAGCGATGGCACGATCCTGCCAAAAAGATACAGAAACTTATCCGTCGTTACGATTACCTGAAAACTGTAGAACCAGAGCAGGACACTTCCAAACATCACCCCGGATGCGAGTCCGTAAAGTCCTGCTTCTAAGGTAATCCGCTGGTCATTCAGATAAAATAAAACGGTTGCACCATTGTGTGTAAAAAACAGATTAAACAGTGCCATCAGGATCACCAGCGGCAATACTGCACCAAAAAGGAAGTGCGCCGCACGTTTTCCGCGAAGCAGGATCGCATATATACATGCTCCCAGAAAGGAGAGCAGTAAAAACAGCGGATGTGTCGTAAACATGGTCAGACACACGATCAATATAAAATAGAAAAAATTCAGGCTTGGATGACAGCGGGTAAATTCGCCGGTCTCTCCGATTCCATTCTGTGACATGGGACACTCCTTCCGGGATTACTTGATTGCTAATTTATGGATGCCGTTTTTCGGCTCTTTTGATTATTTGTATTCATTCGACAGCTGTACAATCGCACCATAGTGTGCGCCTGTGTCACACACTCGATTTATGACGTGTCGTGTGGGAGTTACATGCCGTTCGACAGCGGAAGGTTGTGCGGGTGCGGCTCGTTCAAGCTCGTTATTTTATAGGTTGTCAAAAAATAAATAGCGCGTTTGACGCACCCGCACATCATAAACTTAGCTGGAGACGGCATTTACTCCCACTAGACTAAGGATTCTTGAGAGCGTGTGCCACAGGCGTACACTACGGCGCAATGGTGCATCTGGCGAATGTACACAAACTTCGAGCCGAAAACCGGCATCTAATAAATTCACACAATTCCAATGAAATGTTCCGCTACCGTTAGATGCGCATCCCATATTTCCAGCTAGTCAACCCAAAATATTATGTGGGGATTTTACGAATTACTGCATGGAGTTGTCCCCGACATCATGTCCAAGATCACAGGTATACATCCAGACGATCTCATCCCCGTCCTGTACCGTATAGGCGGAGCAGCCGTAATTCGGGAACTGCCCGTTGACCTTATACATCCAGCCGCTTTCCCCGCCGGCATCGAACTCATACAGATAACCGATTCCCTTGACATAATTGCCGGAATACAGCGGTGTATATTCTGCGTCCATCTGGATATTGTGATTCCTTGTCGCGGTGCGGAGTGCATAGTAAACGCTTTCCCCCTCCGGAATCTGTAACGTTGTCGTATCTAAAATCACACCATTCGCCGGAACGTAGTCCCGCACACTCTGATTCGTCAGCTTCGACAGATCCGAGGAAAGTGTCGTGCATAAGATCTGGATCGTACACTCGATCATTCCATCGTCTTCTGCCGGTTTCTCGGTGGATGGCTTCTCGGTCGACGGTTTTTCGGTTGATGGTTTCTCTGTTGATGGTTTCTCCGTCGATGGTTTTTCAGTCGATGGCTTTACGGTTGACGGTTTCTCGGTTGATGGATTGGCAGGATTCTTGTTCTGATCGGAAGTATTGTTCTTCTTCGTATCATTCTTATTATTCTTCGTATCGGTTTTCCTATTACTGTCTCCTGCCGTATCCTTTTTCTTATGACTGCCTGATACATCTGATTTTGCAGTATCTGTATCCGCAGCATTTCCATCGGCTGATGTCACATCTGTCTGTGCTCCACCGGCTGCATTTGCTTCTGCCGTCTCTGTTTCTGTCCCGGTATCTTCTGTGTCTGCTTTCGTAGATTCCGTTTCCGTCTCTGACTCAGTAAGTGTCTCCGTTTCTTCTGCAACGATCTCTGTTGCCAGATCCTCTGCATCCACTTCGCCTGCTGCCACATAGTTCTCATAGGTATCACCAAGGATCGCATAAGTTCCCGGCTTCTTTAATGCAAAAGTTACAGTCTCTCCGTCACTCTTTAAGTCCTTCTCATAGACAAAGGTACCATCCTTCTCCTGATAGGAATACAGATAAACTTTGCCCTTTTTTAGGGATGTATCTGCGGTAACCGTAAGCTCTCCCGGATAATCTCCGTTCTGGTAAAACGCAAGGATCAGCGCCTGCATCTGATACTTCTCCATCGTTTTACACATCTGCTCATAATATGGGCCCTTGGTATCCACATGCAGATTCACTGCTTCTGCCTTCGTCAGCTTACTGCCGTCGATCTTCCAGACGAGCTTATTCCATTTCGAAAATGTGATCGTTTTCTCTGTTGTCTTGCCGGAATCGATCAGCTCCCCAACTTCCCCGGCAGAAAGGCTGTCTGTATTGGCAGACTTTTTAAAATCCTCTGCATCACTTTTTAACTGTTCGTAAGCAGACTTTTCTTCGTCGTAAAAAGAATCTTCCTTATCTGCAACCTGTTTTGCCGTATCAATCTGTGTCCGGAATTCTGCGGTGACATAATCCGAATATTCTCCGTTGTCATTGCCTGACACCGCCTGATCCAACAGCTTTTCCGATCTCGTGATCTCTTTTGCAAGCACTTTTCCATAATCTGCCGGTTCTATTTTAAAGCGCAGAATAATACCCACGACCGCCACGATTGCGATCACTATTAATGCCAGTGTTCTTAGTGTCTTTTTCTTCCGATTCATGCTCATTTCCTCACACAGATTTTACGATAATATTTTCATTACATAAGGAAAGAGGTGCCTGCCGACACCCCTTTCTTACTGCCCGTTCTTAAAGTCGCATAGCGGCTATCGATTTTTAATACTATACTATAATCTGTTGTTTTTCAAGCCATCTGCTACTTCTTTGTTGTTGTTTTTCCTACACTGCTGGAACCGGTATATACCTTCTTACCCTTGACGGTCTTATATGCACGTACTTTGTAGTAATAAGTCTTTTTCGCCTTCAGCTTTGTATCCGTATATGTAGTCTTTCCTGATTTTACTGTGGCTGCCTTTGTATACTTGCCATTTTTCGATGTTGCACGGTATACTTCATAGCCATTTGCACCTGAGATCTTATTCCAGGTTACAGTTGCTTTCTTCTTTCCTGCTTTCAGCTTGATTACCGGCTTTGCAGGAACTGCCTTTGCAGATACGATATTAGAATCTGCGGTTGTATACTTCTCACTGTATAATGTTCCGGATGCCTTTACCTTATAGTACCAGGTCTTTCCTGCTTTCAGCTTCTTATTGGTATAAGAAGTTGTCTTCACGGTTGCAAGCTTCGTATACTTGCCTTTTTTCGAAGATGCACGATAGATCGTATAGCTCTTTGCTCCGGATGCCTTGTTCCAGCTTAACCTGATGCTGTCGTAGGTAGTGGATGCTGCTTTAACCTTAACGGCTGCTAC
>OBLI01002002.1_pt1 | contig 18279 bp, 16 predicted proteins | sample 1519701 | NCBI WGS metagenome assembly OBLI01 (sample SAMEA3663005, study PRJEB22513) | pig gut metagenome | biome: pig gut; feature: pig-associated habitat; material: faeces | place: France | collected 2012 | reverse complement strand
TCAACAATTTTATTTTTAAATCAAAACACCTTTATTTGCTCCCTATCCTGCCAGGGCTCCTAAAAACTATTTTATTTTTAGCAAACATACACTCTCAACATGACTTGAATGACTAAACATATCAACCGGCTGTACCTTCTCCGCCTTGTACCCCAGCCCAGCCAAAATCTCAATATCCCGTGCCAAAGTGGCCGGGTTGCAGGATACATAGACAATCCGCTGTGGCTGCATATTTGCAAAGGTTTCCAGCACCTGCTGGGTGCAGCCTGCCCGTGGCGGGTCCACCACCACCACATCAGGGCGCACCCCCTGCTTGTAAAGCCGTGGCATGACCTTGGTGCAGTCACCTACGATAAACTCCGCATTGCGGACATTGTTTTCCCGGGCATTTTTTTCTGCATCCTTTATGGCCGGGCTGACAATCTCCACGCCGTAGACCTTCCGCGCCTTCTGAGCCAGATACAAGCTGATGGTTCCCGTACCGCAGTAGGCATCAATTACAGTTTCCTTACCGGTCAGCTGGGCAAACTCCAGTGCCTTGTCATAGAGCACCTCTGCCTGCTTGGTATTAACCTGAAAGAAGGAACGGGCTGATACGTTGAACAGGAACTTGCCCAGCTTTGCCTTGATGGTAGGCCTGCCCCACAAAAGCTTGGTTTCCCTGCCCAATATAACATTGTTCCTGTAGGTCTGGATATTCTGCTGCAAACTCACCATCTTTGGCAGGCGGCTGCGGAGCATTTTCACAATTTCCTTCTCCCGGCGCAGTTCCTTCACTGCCGTCACCAGCACCACCATCAGCTGGCCGTTGATGCCTGTCCTGGCCACCACATGGCGCATGATGCCTGTATGCCTGTCCTCATCATAGACAGGTATGCCCAGCTTTTCCACCACTTCCCGAACAGCATTAATAGCCTCGTTGTTCAGCTCATCCTGAATGAGGCAGTTGGAAGCATCAATAATTTTGTGGCTTCCCCGGGCAAAGCAGCCAATAATCGTCCTGCCCTTTTCCCTGCCCACAGGAAATGCCACCTTGTTGCGGTAATTCCAAGGATTTTCCGCCCCCAGCACCGGCAGTACCGGCAAATCCTTCTGATGGCCGATGCGCTCCATGGCATCCTTTACCTGCTGCTGCTTTACCTTCAGCTGCCCCTCATAGCTGAGATGCTGCAGCTGGCAGCCGCCACATTCCTTATAGATAGGGCATTTCGGCTCCACCCTGTCAGGACTGGCTTCCAGCACCTTCAGCAGCCTGCCCGAAGCATAGCTCTTTTTTACCTCGCCAATCCGTACCCTCACCAGCTCCCCAGGCAAAGCCCCCTGCACAAAAACCGTAAAGCCCTCCATGCGGCCTACGCCCTCGCCGCTGCTGCCCAGGCTGCTTATCCTTATATCATACTCCTTGTTTATCTCCACAGGAATTTTTGCCATTTTCTCTCCTCCATATACAAAGAATCATACGCACAACATATATAACACTAGTATAAACAAAAAGCAGTATCACTGCAAGAAGCTGCAACAGCCAAAATCCTGCCATGACACTGCCATAAATACACTATCCTGTCATATATCAATATATCAATATATCAATATATTATTTAGCAATACATCATTTTTTAAACTGCACATTAAAGAGCAAATCCGTTGGCTTTTCCAAAAGCAGCTTCGCCCCGTTTTCCAGCAGCTCCTCTTTTTCACGGAAGCCCCAGAGCACTCCTACCGGCAGGAACCCGGCATTGACCGCAGTCTGCATATCCACGCCGCTGTCCCCCAGGTAAACCACCTTGTCAGGCGTTACCCCCAGCTTTTCCGTAATCTCCAGCACCGTAGTCGGGTCAGGCTTCCTTGGACAGCCCGGCCTGTCACCGATAACCATCTGGAAAGTGCCCGGCTCAAAAAGAATGTTAATAATGGTCTTGGCTGCCTCCATAGGCTTGTTGGTGCACACAGCCATGGGAATTTCCTTCTCCATCAGCTTCGCCAGGGTGTCCCGGATGCCGCTGTAGGCACGGGTCTTGTTCAGCACCTTGCCATTGTAAATCTCGCGGAACTTTGCCAGTGCCTTCTCATAAAAAACCTTGTCCGCCGCCTTGTCAGCAGGCAGGGCCCGCTCCACCAGCTTGCCCACGCCATTGCCTACGAAATATTTATAGGCATCAACTGCATGGGTAGGAAAATCGTATGCTATCAGCATTTCATTGCAGCTGTCTGCCAAGTCATCAATAGAATTAATAAGTGTTCCGTCTAAATCAAATATTACTGCCTCGTATCGCATTCATATCTGCCTCTTTCCTATAAAATAATATTCGCTCCCGAACTTTCTCATCTTATTAATTCGCTATTAATCTGAAAAATCCTGCTAAATTTCATTGAAATTTAGCAAAACTTGACTTATTGATACTTAACTTATCGATACCTATTATACTCAACTTATCAATACCTGATTCAGCAAAACTTAACCTGGCACAGCCTCAATTCAAGCCGTCCGCTTCCTTTAGGATGGACAAAAGCTTCCTGTTCTCCGGCAGCATATTGCCCCGTCCCTTTTTGTGGTGCAGGGAAATAATCGCCGCCTCCGTGCTCATGCCGATGCCGCGCAAAAGCTCGCCCCCCAGCTCTCCATGGTGATAATACCGATACAAGAGCCCACGGACATAGCTCCTTGAGTCGCATCTGCCATACCGCCTTGACCAGACCGGGAAAAAACTGTTCAGCAGCACCGCTATGGATTTCCTGATGGGTCCCATGCTGCTGCCCCGGCCCACATCATGCAGCAGGCAGCACCTGATTAAAAGCTGCCGCAAATTGCCGGCATCCTGTTTGCTGAGATAGGGAAAATCCTGCTCCCGAAAACCATCATCAAAAAGCTCCAATGCCGTCTTCAGAACATGCATAGAATGCCGCCTGTCCGCCCGGTTCATCTGGAAAAAAAGCTCCCATGCCGCCTCCGGCAGGTTTTCTTTAACAAAATCAACCTCATCCTTGCTGAGCCTGCTGGCAAAAATCCCCCGGAAAAATTGTTTTACACGGTAAAGCACAGCCACCACTTCCAAACTAGCACCCCTGAAATCTCAGCCCTGCCTGATGAAAACCAGTTCCTTGTAGCCCTTTTCCTGGCGGTAGGCATCAGCCTCCTGCTCAAGGCTTGCTGCCATAGCCAGCTCGCAGGTCCTGCCCTCTGCCCTGAGAGCCTGCACCTGACGGATAGCCTCCCGCTGCAGCCCCGGAGCATAAGCCACATAGACATCCTTTTCCACCTTCGGCTTTGCCAGCCCTTCACGCTCCAGTGCCAGCAGTATGCGCTCAATGCCCACCGCAAAGCCGGTAGCAGGCAGTGCCCTGCCAAAATCAGTCAGCATGTGGTCATAGCGGCCGCCGCCGCACAGAGGGAAGCCCAGCCCCGGCGTATATGCCTCAAACACCATGCCTGTATAATAGCTGAAATCCCGGATAACGCCCAAATCAAAGGTAACATACTCCGCTACCCCGTATGCCTCCAACAGCTCATAAATCTCGGTGAGATTGTCCAGGGCACGGCGGGACTGCTCATTCATGGCCATATTGTACGCCTTTTTCAGCACATTCTTGTCACCATGCAGCAGCGGCAGCTGCTTCACCATATCCTTTGCAGCCTCGGACAGCTCAGTAGCATCCACAATCTCCCCCAATGCCACCAGGTCACGGCGCTCTATAGCATCCTTGATCTGCTCCTGCTGCTTCGGGAAAATACAGCACTGCTGCATCAAACCATTGATGAACTCAACCTGTCCCAGGCAAATCTGGAAATCCTTCAGCCCTGCTTCCTTCATGATAGAAACAGCCAGCGCAATCATCTCCGCATCGGCAGTTGCCTTGGAGCTGCCAATCAGCTCCACCCCTGCCTGATGGAACTCGCACTGGCGGCCGGTCTGGGTTTTCTCATAGCGGAAAACGCTGCTGATATAGGACAGCTTGTGAGGCAGCCATTCCTCCCCCAGGCGGCTTGCAACCACCCTGGCAATAGGCGTGGTCATCTCGTGGCGCAGTGCCATGGTGCGGTTCTGCTTGTCAAAAAGCTTGAACATCTGGGGCTCCAGATTGCTGCCGTTGCCCATGGTGAGGGTATCCAGAAACTCAATGGTAGGCGTTACCACCTCATCATAGCCCCACAGCTTGAACTGCCTGGCAATCCTGGCCTCAATCGCCCTTTTCTCAGCTGCCTCCTGCGGCAGAAAATCACGGGTTCCGTATGGAATTTCCAAAACTAAATCCTTGTTGCTCATTATCGAAAAATCTCCCTTAAAATCACTTTATCTCCTCAGGCTGTTCCCGGTTCAATCGCTCAAAAACCAGATTGTAGCCATCTGCCCCATAGTTCAGGCAACGCTTCACACGGCTGATGGTTGCCGTGCTGGCACCGGTACGGCTCACAATTTCATCGTAGGTATGCCGCTTCTGCAGCATCTTGGCCACCTCCAGCCGCTGGGACATAGCCTTCAGCTCGCTGATAGTACATATATCTTCAAAAAACTGATAACATTCCTCAACAGTTTCCAATTTCAGCACAGCATTGCACAGCTGGTCATTCAGCTCATCCTTCAGCTTTGGATTTACCACACTTAACACCACCTAAAAATTACCTGTAAAAAACGCAAAACACTTTCATGCTTTACAATGCGAAAATATCTCCCACACATTATAGCACAATGCTTTCACAAAGTGAAGCATTAAAATCAATTTTCCGTGATATTGAAGAACTGCTCCCGGTACTGCAGCTGCAAAGCCGCCAGCACCTCCGGCAGGCCTTCTCTGCCCTTTACCGTCTCCATGGCTGCCTGCCGTGCCCGAAGCAGGATGTCTATATCCTGTCCCACATCGGCAATCTTCAAGTCAGGCAGGCCGTGCTGCATGGAGCCAAAGAACTGCCCAGGCCCCCTCAGCTTCAAGTCCTCCTCCGCCAGCACAAAGCCATCCGTGGTGCGCTCCATAATCTCCATCCGCTGCCTGGCGGCCTCCGTCCGTTCCTCTGCCACAAAAATGCAGTAGGAAGCGTATTCGCCGCGGCCGATGCGCCCCCGGAGCTGGTGCAGCTGCGCCAGGCCAAAGCGCTGGGCATTCTCCACCACCATGATGCTGGCGTTGGGCACATTGACACCTACCTCGATGACGGTGGTTGCCACCAGCAGCTTGATTTTGCCCTCATAAAACTCCTGCATGAGCTCCTCTTTTTCCTTCTGCTTCAGCTTCCCATGCACAAGGCCGCATTTTATGCCATAGAATATGCCGCCAGTCAGCTCCTCATAGACCTCCTGAGCCGAGGAAAGCCCTGAGTCCTCATTCATCTCAATCAAAGGGCAGACCACATAGGCCTGCCTGCCCTTTTTTATTTCCTCCAGCACAAACTTATAAATCAGCTCCCGGCGATCCCTGCCCCGCACAAAGGTCCTGACCGGCTTCCTTCCCGGCGGCAGCTGGCGGATCAAAGAAACCTCCAAATCGCCATATACCGTCAAGGTCAGCGTCCGGGGAATAGGCGTAGCCGTCATAACCAGCACATCCGGCACCAGCCTGCCCTTCTTTTCCAGTACCGCCCTTTGATTGATGCCGAAGCGGTGCTGCTCATCAGTCACCACCAGGCCCAGATTGGCAAAGGAAACATCCTCCTGAATGAGGGCATGGGTGCCGATGACAATATCTATCTCATGGGCAGCCAGCCTGTCATACATTTCCTGCTTCGCCTTTTTAGTCAGCCTCCCGGACAAAAGGGCCACCCTTATGCCAAGGGGCTCCAAGGAGCCGGAGAAGCTCTCAAAATGCTGCCGTGCCAGTATTTCCGTCGGTGCCATCATGGCTCCCTGAAAGCCGTTTTCCACTGCCTTCACCAGGGCCAGCATGGCAATCACGGTCTTGCCGGAGCCTACATCTCCCTGCACCAGCCGCCGCATGGGCACCGGCCGCTCCATATCATTGCAGATATCCTGCCATGCATTCTGCTGGTCATCAGTCAACCGGAAGGGCAAACTTGACAGCACGCCGCCTGTCAGGCTGCCGCAGCTTGCAAACCGTATCCCCTGCTGCCGCTCCTGCCGCCTTTTTTTCAGCAGCATGAGCCCGTACTGAATGAGATAAAGCTCCTCAAAGGCAAGGCGGTAGCGGGCCTTTTCCACCTGCTGCCTGTCCTCGGGATAATGAATCTGCCGACATGCCTGCAGCCGGGGCAGAAGGCCGTACTGCTGCCGCACCCCTTCCGGGATTACCTCCGGCACCGCCAGCTCACCAGCCTCTGCCAGCCCCAAAAGCTGCTCCGTCAGGGCACGCAGCATGCTCTGCTTGACATTTTCCCCAGCAGAATAAACCGGCAGAATACCGCATTTTGCCTCCATGTCCGCCCCCTCATCCTCTACAATCTCAAAGGAGGTCATCTGGCTCATGGCAAGCTGCCCCTGACCGCCATAGGCGTAGGCTGTCCTGCCGGAAGCAAAAATCCGTCTGCCGGTTTTCAATTTCTGTTTTAAAAATTTTTGGTTGAACCAGGTAAGCTGCAGAAAGCCTGTCCCATCCGAGATCGTTGCCGTCAAAATCACCATGCCCCGCCGCCCGGCGCGCTTTTCCTGCAACCCCGTGATGACGCCTGCCACCGTTGCCCTTTCACCGGCCTCCAGCCTGCCGATAGGCGTAATGCTGCTCTGATCCTCATAGCTTCTCGGAAAGTGCGTCAAAAGGTCAAACAGGCTGCAAAGCCCCAGACCATGCAGCTGCTGCGCCTTCTTCGGACCTACGCCCTTCAATACCTCTATATCATCTGACAGTTCCATCTATAAAATCCACACCTAAATCAATGCCCAATCAGCATGGCAAGCCCCACAAAGATAACCACCAGGGCGGCAGTCAGCCCCACAAAACCGGCCGCCAGCCGCGGCCAGTTGGTCTTGTCCCGCAAAAATTCCATGGCCTCCGATTCCCGGCGCGGTGCTGCCTTTTCCTGCTCCGCTCCGTCAGCAGCCTCCCCTGACTCATCCAGGGCCACATCCATCGCTTCTCCGTCAGCCTCCGGAATATTGCCCAAAGCAGCCTCCGCCGCCTTTTCCTTCTCAACATCCACTATGGTCATAACAGCCCCGGCACCAGCCTTGGCATGGCCTGTGGCAGGCCTGATTACCTTGCCGTCAAGGCCGCCGCAGATGATTACCGGTGTAATGGGATTTATCCCCTTTGCCTTGACCTTTTCCAGGTCAAACTCGGCTATCATATCACCTGCCTGAACCCGGCTGTTTACCCCCTTGTGAACAGTGCAGCAATCCGGCTCAAGCTTGCTGTCCACGCCAAAATGCACCAATACCTCCAGCCCGTCATCAGAGGTGAAGCCAAAGGCATGCTTGTCTTCGGCAATCACATTGATATAACCGGAAACAGGGCTGAACATAGTCCCATCCTCGGGTATTATTGCTACGCCATCCCCCATCATCCGCTCAGCATAAACAGGATCAGGCACCTTGCCCAGGTCCACCACCTGACCGGCCATAGGTGCAAATATTGAAATCTTGTAATCTTCCCCCATAGATACCTCCCCTTTGCTATTTTACTTTGCCAGCATGGGCTGCATAGACAACAAACTCACTCTCGCCATCCAGCCCCAGCAGCTGATTGATTTCTTCATCATTGAAGTGTCCCACAGCACATACCCCTGTATCTATGGTATATGCCGCCAGATAAAGATTCTGGCACACATGGCCTGCATCAAGGTACAGATACTGCAAGGCACGTCCCCCGAAATAATACTCCATTCTCTCCAGCACAGCCGCCCAGATAAAGGTCACGGCACTGGCACGGTACATATTGAGCTTATTAAATCCCGGCTGGAGCCACTCCTTCACATCCTCCCCCAGCCGTACAGGCAGCAGGGCATGCTCCACCGCCAGGAAGCGATAAAGCCCCGGTGCCAGCCCCTCTACCTTGTCAATATACAGATATGTCTCAAAGGCATTCCTGGCTCCTGCCGATGGCACTGTCCTCTTGGTAGCACCGGCAGGCAGCACCATCTTGATGCCCTGGGTGCACCACAGGAGGTAGCTCAGCTCCTTCATGGTCAGCTTAGTATCGCTGTAGTCCCGGATGGTGGTGCGCAGCTCCATCAGCTCCAGAAAGCTCACCTGATGATCCTCCAGAAAATCCGGCTCCGGCAAGGGGATGAGCCTGGCATCCGCCGGATAAGGCTTCTGGATTGGCGGCGGCTCAAGGTGCTGCAGCTTCCTAGTATTCTGATTATTTTTTACCATGGCAGCCTCCTGCCACTGATGAAACAACGCCTTATCCATACAAGCCTCGCCCGCCTTCACACAAAATATTTTACGCCCGCAATCACGCGTCAAAAGCCACATAAACTTACCTAAATTATCGGAAAACTTTCCGCATACCATTATAGCAAAAAATAAAAAAAATTACAAACAAATATGCTCCATGCAGGATAAAATTCCCACACGAAGCATAAAAACATCAATATCTCAAAATAACCTCAGACATGCTTTACCGGGAACTTCTTCCGCATCAGTACCCACAGCGGGCTGGCGATAAAGATGGAAGAATAGGAACCGCTGGCAAAGCCCACCAGAAGCGCAAATGAGAAATCCTTGGTGGTATCGCCCCCAAAGAAATACAGGGCAAAGGTGGTGAACAGCACCGTGAACACGGTGTAAAGGGAACGGGTAAGAGTCTGATAGATGCTGCGGTTGGCCAGCTCGTTCAGATCGCCGCCCTTCCTGAAGTGCAGCCGCTGATTCTCACGGATTCTGTCAAAGATAACGATGGTATCGTTGATGGAATAACCCACGATGGTCAGGACTGCCGCCACAAAGCTGGAATCCACCTGCTTCTGGGTAAAGGAGAAAACAATCAGCACCACCAGAATATCGTGAATCAGCGTCAAAATAGCCGAAACGCCGAAACGCCACTCAAAGCGGTAGGACACATACAGGATAATCAAAATCCAGGAAATCACCGTTGCCATCAGGGCATCAGTAATCAGCTCGCCGCCGATGGTGGCACCTACCTTTTCCTCCCGGAGCACCGTGTAGGCACCTACCTTGTCATTGAGGCTGGCCATGATTTCCTTGCGCTGATTTTCCTCCAAATCAATGGTACGAATCATGACATCCTGGGAGGACTCCACATTGCTGGCCTCACCGGAAAGCTGAATGGTAGCATTGTCCAGGTTGTACCCCTTCAGCACATCGCGGATTTCCGTCAGGGTGACCTGCCGCTCAAAGCGCATGTCGATGATGGTACCGCCTGTAAAATCTATGCCGAAGTTAAAGCCCCTGGTAAACATGCAGAATAAGCCAAGCACAGTAATCGTAAGGGAAATCGCGAACCACAGCTTGGAATACTTCATGATGTCAAAACGAATTTTTGGCAGGTTCTGCTGCACCTTCATCTTAGCCAAAGCGCTTCACCTCTCCCTCTGTCTTAGGCCGCTTGTTGATGCCATAAATCCAAGGATTCTTGAAAATATTGGCTGCAATCAGGTTCTTGGTCATGAACTGGGTAAGGGTAATCGCCGTAAACATGGAAATCACAACGCCCAGCCCCAGGGTAATGGCAAAGCCCCTGATGCTGCCGGTGCCGAAGCAGAACAGCACGGCAGAAGCAATAATCGTGGTAATATTGGAGTCAAAAATCGTGGTAAAGGCACGGGAGAAGCCTGCATCCATGGACAGCCGCAACGTCTTGCCGCTGAGATACTCCTCCTTGAAATGCTCGAAAATCAGCACGTTGGCATCTACCGCCATACCGATGGACAGAATAATACCTGCCACGCCCGGCAAAGTCAGGGTAGCATCCAGAAGCTTCAGGGCAAACAGCAGGATAATGACATACGCCATCAGGCTGATGTCAGCCACGATGCCGGACACACGATAGAACAGCGCCATGAACAGCACTACGGCACCCAGGCCTACAGTAAAGGCAAACACTGACTTATCCTTGGAATCCTGTCCCAGGGAAGGCCCCACGGTACGGGTTTCGATGATATTCACCTTTACCGGCAGGGAACCGCTGCGGAGCAGGATGGCCAGATTGTGGGCTTCCTCCAAGGTCTTGTTACCGGTGATTACCGCCTTGCCGCCGGTGATGGCCTCGTTGACGCGAGGGGCAGTCAGCACCTCACCGTCCAGGAGAATGGCAATGGTTCTGCCTACGTTCATGCTGGTCAGCTGGGCAAACTTCTCAGCCCCCTCAGGGCTGAATTCCAGGGCTACTACATTCTGTCCCTGCTGGTCGGTCTGCTCGCGGGCATCCTTCAGGTCAGTACCATTGAGAACGGTTTCCCCTTCCTCATTCTTGAATTCCAGCATGGCGGTCTTGCCGATTACCTGAATGGCCTTGTCCGGGTCCTTGATGCCCGGCAGCTCTACGATAATCCTGCGCTCACCCTGACGCTGCACGATAGGCTCTGCCAGGCCAAGCTCATTAACACGCTTCTCCATGATGCGCACCACCCGCTCCATGGCATCCTCATTCACCTGTGCCTCCGGCGTATCCTCCGCTTCCAGCACCACATGGGTACCGCCCTGCAGGTCCAGGCCCTGCCGGATGGAGGTTGCCAGAGGGGCTACAAAGGTGAAGAATACGGCAACGATGACTGACACCGCTGCCAGAAGTTTCAACAAACTGTCTTTCCTCAACTACTTCAAGTCCTCTCATTATAAGCTGTAAAATAAATAAAAAAACTATATATTATATCTCATATACGGTTTTTTCCGTAAAAATATAATCCATAGGCTGGTCATGCTCATCGGCTGCAATATTGTCAAACAGCTGGCACTCATAGGCAACCGCCGCCCGGACAGCCCTGGCAGCCTGCCCGAGAAACCGGTCATAATAGCCGCCCCCCATGCCGATGCGGTGCCCGGCACGATCAAAGGCACTGCCCGGCACGATAACCAGGTCAATGGCAGCTGGCTCCACCGGCACCACCTTCTCAGGGGGCAAGGTGGGGATATTGTACTCACCTGCCACCAAATCAGCCATATCCTGCAGCTGCGCGGCACACATCAGCCCCTTCGCCTTGTCCAGCACATAGGGAATGGAAACAGCCTTGCCGGCAGCCAGTGCCGCCTCCAGGACTGCCTCCGTATGCACCTCGTTTTCCATGGAAATATAGCAGAAAACAGACTCCGCCTGCCGGAAAAGCTCCGCATGAACCAGCCTCTCAGCAATGGCGGCACTTTTCTCCTGCCGCTGCCCGGCAGTCAGGCCGCGCCTTCTTGCCATTCCTTCCCTGCGCAGGAGCTTCTTGTCACAAATCTCCATCCTGCCAACCTCTCAGCCAATGGTCTGCTTGGAATTATAATTGTACTGGTCCAGAAATTCCCGGCGGAACTGACCAAAGCGGTCCTCCATAATCGCCTGCCGCATCTCCCTGGTGAACCGCTGCAAAAAGCGAAGGTTGTGCAGGGACAGCAGCCGGAGGCCGAAAATCTCGTTGGAGCGGATCAGGTGCCGGATGTACGCCCTGCTGTAATTGCGGCAGGCATAGCAGTCGCAATCCTCCTCAATCGGACGGAAATCATAGGTGTACTCCGCATTCTTCATCACCATGCGCCCCTGCCAGGTCATGGCAGTGCCGTTCCTTGCCACCCGGGTAGGGAATACGCAGTCAAACATATCAATGCCGTGCATCACGCCCTCCACCAGGCAGTCTGGCGTGCCCACCCCCATCAGGTAGCGGGGCTTGTCCTTTGGCAGCTGCTCCACCGTATGGTCCAGCATCTCATACATCAAATCCTTTGGCTCTCCTACGCTGAGGCCCCCCACTGCATAGCCTGGGAAATCAAGCTCCACCAGCTCCTGCACGCTCTGAGTGCGCAGATCCTTGAACATGCCCCCCTGCACAATGCCGAACAAGCCCTGATGAGGGCTGGTCATATACTCCTTGCAGCGCTTCGCCCAGCGGGTGGTGCGCTCCGTGGAAGCCTTGGTATAGGCATAATCAGCCGGATAAGGAATGCACTCGTCAAAAGCCATGACAATATCCGAGCCGATGTCCATCTGCACCTGCATGGAAACCTCCGGGGAAAGGAACTTCCTGGAGCCGTCAATATGGGAACGGAAGGTTACCCCTTCCTCGGTAATCTTGCGCAGATCCCCCAGGCTGAACACCTGAAAGCCGCCGCTATCCGTAAGGATGGCACCGTCCCACTTCATAAACTTGTGCAGCCCCCCTGCCTCCTTCACCAGCTGGGAGCCGGGACGCAAAAACAGATGATAGGTGTTGCTGAGCACAATCCCTGCCCCCAGCTCCTTCAATTCCTCTGGTGATACGCCCTTCACGGAGCCCTGCGTTCCCACCGGCATAAAAATCGGCGTGGGAAAGCTGCCATGAGGTGTATGAATAATACCGGCTCTTGCCCCGGTTGCCTCATCCTGCTTAATCAATTCATAAGTTATTGCAGGCAAGCTATCGCCTCTCTTTCCAAACCTTTAATAATTTTATCGATTGTAAAAACCTTTAACCGCTCTATAATATCACAAATATCATTTTCTTTCAATACAGGCGGCACAGGCTGTACATGTCAATAGCAGAACTGCTGGGCATCCAGCGCCTCGGATTCCAGCACCTGCACCTCCAGCTGCCCGTCCTGCATGATTCCTCCCGTGCCCGGGCGGATGCGGTTCACGAAGCCTTCATCATCCAGCCGTGCCATAATCCTGTCAGCTTCATTTTTATCCTTTGCCACAAAAATCGAAACCCACACGCTAAAAAACCTCCCAAGAAAAAGAACCTGACTACCTGCATATCTGATTATCTGCTTTTCAGGCTGCCCTCTCCCAAAAGCTTCCTTATTTCCGCCTCAGCCTCTGCCGAGCCATCCAGCCAGTAGCGCTTTTCATTTTTTATCAGCTTTTTTGAGCCATAAAAATACATATAAACAACCCGGCTGCCATGATGCTTCTGGAAAATCCGCCGCAGGCTGTCAAAAATCTCCGGCTTCTCCTGCTCCGGCCTCAGGGCGATATAATAATCAGGCTGATAATCCTCCAGGCTGATGATATCCTCGGCAATCAGCTGGATTTTGTCCCGCTCATCATCGCTGAAATCCACCTTGCCAAAAACCACAATCCGCCTGTCCTGCTCCGACAGGTTGATCCTGCTGTAAAACACCTTGGGGAACACCACCACACGGATGGTGTTTGTATAATCCTCCAGCCGCAGGAAGCACATCATATCACCCTTCTTGGTAGTGCGGCGGATGCATTCCACCACGATGCCTCCCAGCCTGACCTTGCTGCCGTCCGGAACCTGCCCCTCCATGACCTTGGACACAGGCGTCAGCCCCGCCAGCTTGGCCTGGTACTTGTCCAGAGGATGCCCCGTAATATAAAAGCCGGTAATTTCCTTCTCCCAGCCAATCAGCACCTCAGGCTCCGCCTCAGGTATATCCGGCAGCTTGATTTCAGCCACCTGCCGGACCTCCTCCGCATCAAAGAGCCCCATCTGGCCGTTTGCCCTGTCCCTCTGCACCGCGGCAGCCGCCTCGGACACGCTGTGGAACACTGCCAAGAGCTGGGCACGCTTCGCCCCCAGGGAATCAAAGCAGCCGCAGCGGATAAAGTTCTCCACCGACCGCTTGTTGACCGCATGAAAGTCCACCCGGGAGCAAAAATCCATCAGGGACAGGAAGCTGCCCCCCTTCTCCCTCTCCGCCATCATGACAGAAAGTGCCGCCTCACCTACGTTCTTGATAGCTGCCAGCCCGAAGCGGATAGCCTCCTTGTCCACGCTGAAATTCACCTGGCTGGCGTTAATATCCGGGGGCAGGATTTTTATGCCCATGCGCTTGCACTGCTCTATGTACTGGCTTACCTTGTCCGTATTGTCCATGACGCTGGTGAGCATGGCCGCCATGAAATCTGCCGGATAGTTGGCCTTCAGGTAGGCGGTCTGCCATGCCACCCAGGCATAGGCGGCACTGTGGGACTTGTTGAAGCCGTAGTCCGCAAAATGCTCCAGGAGCTCAAAGATGCGCTCCGCCAGGCTATCATCAATGCCCTTCTGCCTGGTGCCCTGCAAAAAATTCTCCTTCTGTGCCATCAGGATGGCCGCCTTTTTCTTGCCCATGGCACGGCGCAGAAGATCCGCCTGTCCCAGGCTGAACCCTGCCAGCACCTGCACAATCTGCATAACCTGCTCCTGGTACAGCACCACCCCGAAGGTCTCACGCAAAATCGGCTCCAGCAGGGGATGCAGGTATTCCACCTTTTTCTCCCCGTGCCTGCCGTCAATAAAATCATCTACCATGCCGCTGCCCAGAGGCCCCGGACGGTAAAGTGCCACCAGGGGAATCAAATCAGTAAAGCCCTCCGGCTTCAAGTCACGCATAATCCGCGTCATCCCGGCAGACTCCATCTGGAACACCGCCCCTGTGCCGCCGTCGCACAGCATCCGGCAGGTCTTTTCGTCCCTGTGAGGCAGCCGCCGCAAATCAACATCAATACCGTGATTTTGCTTAATGTTTTTCACCGCATCATCCAGGACAGTCAGGGTGCGCAGCCCCAGAAAGTCCATCTTCAAAAGCCCCAGCTCCTCCACCAGGTCCTTTTCAAACTGGGTAACCAGCGCACCATCGGCAATCATGATGGGCATGTAATCGGTAATGGGATTCCTGGCAATCACGATGCCTGCCGCATGCTTGCCGCAGTTCCTGCGAAGCCCTTCCACCCGCTTTGCCATGTCCACCAGCCGCTGCACGCTGACATCTTCCTCATAGAGCTTGCGAAACTCGTCCACGCTGTCCAGAGCCGCCTGCAGAGTCACCTTGGGGCCGCTGGGAATCAGCTTGGATACCCTGTCCCCCTCGGCATAGGACATGCCCATGGCCCTGGCCACATCCCGGATGGCATTCTTTGCCTTGAGGGTGCCAAAAGTAATAATCTGGCTTACATGGTCCTCCCCATACCGCTGCTTCACATAATCAATGACTTCCTCCCGGCGCACATAACAGAAATCTATATCAATATCCGGCATGGTAACCCGCTCCGGGTTCAGGAAGCGCTCAAAGAGCAGGTCATACTGCAACGGGTCCAGATCCGTAATCCCCAGGGCATACGCCACGATGCTGCCGGCAGCGGAGCCTCGCCCCGGCCCTACCGGTATATTGACGCTCCTGGCGTAGTTGATAAAATCCCACACAATCAGGAAGTAGCTGTCAAAGCCCATGCTGTGGATTACGCCCAGCTCATAGTCCAGCCTCTCCTGCACCTCCTGAGTGATATTTTCGTAGCGCTCCGGCAGGTACTTCTCGCAGAGCTGCCTGAGGTATGCCTCATCCGTCATCCCATCCGGCAGGGGGAAATTCGGCAGATGGCGATGCTCAAAATCGAACTCCACATGGCACCGTTCTGCAATCTTCACCGTATTTGCCAGCGCCTCCGGGTACTCACTGAACAGCCCCTGCATTTCCTCCGGTGTCTTCAGGTAAAAATCATCGCTGGCAAACCGCATCCTGCCAGGGTCATCCAATGTCCTGCCAGTCTGGATGCACAGCAGGATTTCGTGAAATTCGCTGTCCTCACGCTTCAGGTAATGGGCGTCATTGGTAGCCACCAGCCCCAGCTGATACTTTTTCGCCAGCTCCAAAAGCCCTGCCATGGCCTTTTTTTCCTCCGGCATGCCATGATTTTGCAGCTCGATAAAAAAATTCTCCCTGCCAAAAATCTCCAGATATTCCTGCAGCACCTTTTCCGCCCGGAACATATCCCCCCGGATAATCCATGCCGGCACCTCCCCGGCAATGCAGGCACTGAGGCAGATAAGCCCCTTGCTGTATTTTCTCAGCAGCTCCTTATCCACTCTTGGCTTGTAATACATGCCCTCGGTATTGGCCCTGGACACCAGCTGTACCAGATTTCTATATCCCTCGTTATTTTCCGCCAGCAAAATCAGGTGGTAGTACCTTGTACCATCCACCTCGTACTGCTCATGGCGGTCACGGGGTGCCACATACACCTCGCAGCCAATGACCGGGTTAATCCCCTCCCCCTTGCAGGCCTTATAAAACTCCATGATGCCGAACATATTGCCATGGTCCGTAATGGCTATATGCTCCATGCCCAGCTCCTTCACACGGGCAATCAGCGGCTTGATGCGGTTTGCCCCATCAAGCAGGCTGTACTCAGTATGAACATGCAAATGCGCAAAAGGAACCGAACCTGTCATTATTGTTATCCTCCTACCAAAATAAAAACCAAAATCCTGCTATGCCCCTAAAGTATGCCCTTGTCCATCTCCCGGAACAGCTTCTGCAGCTCCTGATTGCCCAGCATGCTCTGGGGATAATACATATTCTTGCCCAGTATATCACGCCAGATAGCCGCATCCTCCGGCTCAAACTCCCGGCAAAATGCCTCCACTGCCTTGTCCGTCTGCACAGTCTGCACTATTTCAAGCACATTCCCGGCTTCCCCGCCTGGGAGGTGCCTGCCCCCGGCAGCTCCTCCTGTGCCTTTCTTTGCCAGCTTCACCGGCTGATACAAAAGCATTGCCTTGTACATAGGCACCGCCAGCTTCAGCTCCATGCCTGAGGGAAGTTTCTGCCTGATGGCGTACCACAGGCTGATGCCCTCATAGCTCATGTTGCCAAAATACCAGATGCAGTGCTTGTACCACTCCCTGCCAATCTGATAGGGCAGCTGGAAAAGGTTTCCTGCCAGCTTCCAGCCTGCACCATAAATCACCGAGGCAAACCTTGTCCTGTTCAGCACAGGATACAGGCCGTAATATGCCTCCTTGGTCTCCACGGCAAAGTGCTGGCACACTCCCCCATGGGGCTGCTTGCCGCACTGCACCGCCAGCATCAGCGGGTCCGGCTGGGCCACTATGTTCAGCTGCTCCATGGAAATCCCCAGCCGCTCCAACAGCTCCGGGTACTCCGTCAGCACAGTATCATCATGAAAAATCTCATAGGAACGCTCCTGCAAAGAAGCCCTCTCAGGCTCCCCGCCGCTCATCAGGTAATCGCTCAGGAGCTTGATGTAATGAAAATCCCGCTCCCATGCCGTGATGGGCTGATTGTAATACCAGCTGTAGGTCAGCCTGCCACTAAGACGCTGTTCCCTGACCATGCCCTGTATCATGGCACGGTTTTCCTCATTCCTGCGCCCCACCGTCTGGCGGAACTGCCTGCCCAGCTCGTTGTAGTCGCTGTCCGGCACATTGCCTGCAATCATCTGCTTTGCCTTTTGCAGCGTCATGGCTGCCTGCATCAGCTTGTCGTAGGACACGCCGGGACAGTTCTTTTCCATCTCGTCCAGCAGTATATCCTTCAGGCGGCTGCCCTTCAGATTCCTGCGCACCGCCTCTATTTCTTCCAATTTCTTATTTTCCATAGCAAATCAATCCATTATTTCTGCTAAAGACCGCACCTTGGCGGCAATATTCTCCGCGCCGGTAATCTCCGACACCACGCATACAGTATCTGCACCGGCTTCCCTGACAAGGTGCAGATTGTGCTCCTTGATGCCGCCTATGGCCACAAAGGGCAGCACCGAATGCTTTCTGGCATACTGCACATATTCCAGCCCCACCGGTACCGCAGTCTTCTTGGTCTGGGTGGCATAGACAGGACCTGTGCCGATGTAGTCTATCACGCCGGCAAGCCCGTTGGCAGCCTGCAGCTGCTCCGGCCCGTGTGTGGACCAGCCGATTACCTTGTCAGGGCCCAGAAGCTCCCTGACCGCCCGGGGCGGCAAATCATCCTGGCCGATATGCACCCCATCAGCATCCACCGCCAGTGCCAAATCCACAAAATCATCTATCAAAAAGGCAGCCCCGTATTTTCTGGTCAGCTCCCTCAGCTGTAAGCATTCATTGTAGCGTGCCAGGCCGCTCTTTTCCTTTTCCCGGTACTGCACAAAGCGGATACCTGCCTGCAGCATGGCTTCCACCACTTCCAGGTTGCTCCGCCCGGCAGACATGCCCTCTGCCGTAATGCCATAAATAGGAAAACTCTTAAAGCACCTCATGGCCTCCTGCCTGTTCATCCAATCACTCCTATCCAGCAAAATTACGTTAAACTAAATTATACCACAAATATCCGGCAACTTATACAAATAATGGAAATTGAATTACTCCCTCCTAACGCCTAGGCGTTTGAGGAGGGAGATTCCCACTTCTACGAGAACAGCCTTCTGCCTTGGCAAAAGGACTTACACACTCTCCGTGGGCGTTAATTTCCGTAATTCCTACGGTATTTTTATGCTTTGAAGCTTATGCAGCTATTATTTCTTTTGCTTTAGCCAGAATAT
>OBLI01002001.1_pt1 | contig 18283 bp, 12 predicted proteins | sample 1519701 | NCBI WGS metagenome assembly OBLI01 (sample SAMEA3663005, study PRJEB22513) | pig gut metagenome | biome: pig gut; feature: pig-associated habitat; material: faeces | place: France | collected 2012 | reverse complement strand
CACGGCCGACGACCTGCTGGAAATGCAATCCTACTTCCACGAATACATCAACAACGCCCAGGCGTATGGCAAGGCCGGCTATTTCACCCGCTTGGCACTCGTGGCCGACCGTATCCCCTTGGCCGACTACGAAAAAGTGTACGGCTTTTTGTGGGACAACAACGAGTTCTTCTCCAAACTTTTCCAGCGATTGCTCGACCTGCAGAGCCGCCTCCACTTTGCGCCCTATCTCTACCTGCCCATGGACGCGCTGCTCCACAGAGGCAACAATGACAACACCATCATGGCTGTGCAGTGTCTGCACGGCCAGTCGGACGAGGCACAGAAGCACACCGAGGTGTACATTCGCGAGCAGGGCATTTTCCGCACCGAGCGCAACATCCGCAAGTGCGACCTCAGCGCGATTTGTGCGGAGGTCATTGTGCGCATACCCGACGACTTCCTCGACAGCTGCGGCGAGTATGTGTTCGACGGTATTGAGGACCCGCAGGTGATGGCGCAACTCTCGCATGAACCCGTCAAGAAGGACATCCTGCGCCACTTGGACCTGCTCGACTTCCCCGGAGCGCGTTCGCGCAAAAAGGAAGATAAGGACACTTTGGGCAATGGCTGCATCCTGACCACCATCCTGCTGCGTGGAAAGGTGGCCTATCTCTTCAACAAGTACAATGAGAGCAGCGAACTCAACGTGCTCCTCTTCTGCCACGACCAGGCCAAGAGCGAAGTGGCCGAGTTGCCCCATCTGATTAGTTCATGGGTGGAAAATTATGTAGGAAAAACACCGGAAAAACGCAGTGCTGTGATAGATGACTGCGGAGGCGTCGCTCCTTTATTCTATATCTCCACAAAATTTAATATGGACATGGCGTTGCAGTCCGGCGATTCGAACAATGCAACGGAAGCCCTCAAGGGACGCTGGCACCAACGTTTCAAAAAAGTGCTCTACAACGAATGTTTCAACGCCGACGGCAAGGAGTGGGTGAAGAACTGGAGCAGTCCGGGTACACGCTTTTCCAACAGTTACCTGCTTCGCGACTTCAAATACTCGGGCGAGCGCGGCAGCCGGCTCTATACCGACTTTGAAGAAACCGGACACGAAACGAAATCTATGATACCTGATGATTATTATCGGGAACTGCGTAAGACGTTCATTGGGAGTGATGATGCCGGCTTTTTCTTCCCCAACCCCGCCTTGGCGTGGGATGTGGCCGCCACCATCAATAATGACGGCGCGCTCTATATCATCGAGAAGCTGGGCATCGTGGCCAAAAACATAGAGGTGGCTCGCAACAAGCAATTCGATGAAGATACCAAAAAAGCATTGGATGTGGTCATTCAGGCCATGGTCAAATACCAACCGGCCACCGACAATGCGCAGCAAATGCAGCGCAACATCGAAAATGCCTACAACGTGCTGCGCGAGCTCGACTTTGCCTGCAATAATGACAACTATTATTACGGACACCTCTTGGAGGGCCTGCAACTCTGCGAGCGCGACATTTACGACCCCATCCATCAGCTCATCCTCAGCGGCAAGCTCAACGAACCGCTCTACAACTTCGAGCAATACCAAATCATCCGCGAGCGGTGCCATAACTTTGAGGAATGCGAAACGCTGGAAAAGAAATGGGAACGCCTGATGAAGGTGTACCACTATGCCTCCAAGCAGGCAGCATCCGACGACCTGACACGGCGAAAAATCGATACCACCATCCTCTTCGCCGACAATCTGCCTCCGCAGCTGCCTTCCTACCTCATTGCCATCCATGTGCTGAAACTGTGGAAGGAAAAAATCACTTCGGTCGACTTCCAAAACACCTATGCCGCCGAAGACGGTTTCGCACCCGGCGTGTTGAGCGAGATGGTGGGCTGTCTGCTCGATGCCGTCGACCGCCTCAACTTACTGGACCACCTCCACAAAGACCTGAAGGACTATACCGACATTGCAGCGGTGAAGAATATTCCCGTTTCGTTGGTGGCCGACATCATAGCCTCCTCGGTGAGCAATTTTGTGGCCGACTTCGGGTATTCCTTCCTCGATGAGAAAAAACGAAACGAGCTGGAGGAAATGGCCAAGCAGGACGATTTGCCCGTGTTCAAGTGGATTAGCCAACCACGTCAGGAAGTGTTCTCCGAACCCGAGGTGGCCGAGCTGTTCAGTCAGGTGCTTTCGTCCGGAAGTGCGCTCATTCCGGCTTTCAAGCAAAGCTTCTTTGCCTGGGAGGAGTACATTTTCCTCGCCTTCCTGTCCAGGGTGGAACGTTCTAAGTATGCGTTGGAAATCACCCAACAGTTGGCAACAGTAATCCAAGGTTTATCCGAAAAATAACATACGATGAAAAAAATCATTTTCCAACTTCGGTCCCGCGGTCGGGATGGTGCTTCCTTTCTGCCGCCTTGGGGTGCCTGGGGTTGCCTGTGGCGCACCCTGCTCTTCCTGTTCGCACTCGGCCTGCTGATACTCTTGCTCAGTTTTTTCCGTTCATGCGGGAATGGTGCTGAGTTGCCAGACCCGCAGCCAATAGATGTACCGGCCGACAGTATAGTTGCCGTGCCTGATAGTATACCCGGTGCCGACGAACCGCTTCCGGACAACAACATCGATAACCCCGGACCTAATTTGCCGCCTCCCGACGACAATTATCTGCCACCTGTGAGCGACGATCAGATAGAACGCGACTCCATCACAGGGCGTGAGATGGTCAACAACCGCGTCAACGTCATCCTCGACTCCGATGCCGGCGACGAAACCTTCCGTCGCTGGGCTGAAGAGTTCAAGCAGCACTATCCCGGCGACGAGTACAAGGTAATCTTCTACGACCCCCTCACCAAACTCATCCAGATACAGGTGCCGGAGGGCAGTTGCGACCGCGTGGTCCGCGAGTTGCCGCAAAAGATTACGGACATTTCCTTCCGCGCCTTCCGCGAGGGGCTGCTGGGGCCGCTTTCCGCCACGCCGAACGACCCCGCCTTCCGCGATGCCAATGCTTCGTGGTACTTCCAGCCCATTCAGGCATTTGAAGCCTGGGACATCACGCAGGGCTCCGAGGAGGTGGTGCTCGCCGTTGTCGACTCTTATTTCGACCTCCGCCACCCCGACCTCTATTCTTCACGCATCGTTTCGCCGTTTAGTGTGAAGCGGCGCAACCGCAATGTGGCTCCTGAGCCGGGATTGCCCGAAAACAATCCCTGCTTCTTCCACGGTTCTTGCGTTTCGTCGATGGCATTGGCCAACCTCAACAACGGCAACGGTGCCGCCGGCATTGCGCCCAAATGTAAGTATATGCCTGTGAGCATGGGCCACCAGTTCACGTCCATGACCATGGTCTACGGCATACTCTATGCCATCTACCAGGGTGCAAGCGTCATCAATGTTTCTGCCGGAATGAACTTGCCACCCGAGGCGGCCCAGCTGCCGGTAGAAACGCAGGTGGAAATGGCCAAAAATGCCTTCAAGGATGAAGAAAACGTGTGGGAATTCATATTCGATATGGCCGAGGAGCGCGGCGTTACCATTGTCTGGGCAGCAGGCAACAATAATATCCTGGCATCCATCGACCCCTCGAAGCGCGACGCCACCACCATCCGCGTGTCGGCCCTTGACCGCCGGCTCCACAAGGCATCGTTCTCCAACTTCGGCAACCTGCCGCAGTACCAGCAGGAGTGTTCCACTATTTCAGCCCCCGGCGTTGACATACTCGGCGCAGTGCCCGGCAACCGTTATACCCTCGGGCCCGGCACCAGTTATTCTTCGCCCATCGTAGCCGGAGCCGTGGCGTTGATGAAGAGCCTTGACCCCACACTCTCTACCACCGAAATCATCAAGATACTCCAGGAAACGGGCAAGCCCATTGAAGGCTGCACCACCATCGGCCCCTTGTTGCAGATAAAGGACGCCCTGCTGCGCGTGAAGCAGAAGCAGGTGAAGGCCGACGACCTCTTCCGCGACCACTCCAAGTTTATCGGTAAATGGCAGACCACTGCCAAGCTCAAGGTGGTCAATGCGTTCACCGGAGAGTGGACCGGAGAGTATATGTACATCTTCTTCGACATCACCTCGGAGAATGCCGGACGCATACATTATTATATAAAAGAGCGCAGCGAACCTTGTGGCACCGCTCCCGTGGCCGTGAGCTGGTCTTCCTCCACGCTGACCGTGGATCACACCCAGCGCGCCGGCACCTTCGTACCTGCCCGCTACGAGTTTCGCAAAGCTTCCGACGGACGGTTGGAGTTCTCACTCTCCAATGGCGAAAAGTATTACGTGAAGCGCGTGGACCGTATGCCGTGCTGACCTCTGCGCGGTCCACTCCCGTTCTTACCATTCATATCCTTTAATTTAGCTGATTATGGCCTCAAATAATAAATCAATTTCCGTAGCAGAAATTCTGTGTACCTTGGCCTTCATTGCCGCCTCCTTCCTGATGGTGTTGGGCTGGAACTATGAAGGAGAAAGTCTGCCGATGAGCGTCATCCTCACCTTGGTCGTGGATGTCCTGCTGTTGGTGTTGCTCTGTGGCGCCGTCAAGTTGAAAAAATCCAAGCCCTTCCACAAAACCCTTTGGCGCGTGTTGGAATGGATGCTGATTGTGCTCTACGTCTGTCTGGCTTTGGTAGCCATGCTTCCTGTCCTTTCCAAATTTGTCTACACCGAGTGGACCGGCAGCCAAACCATTGCCACTGCGCTGGAGGAGGATCACGAGCGCGTCAATACCTTGTTCAATGATTTCAAGGCCGCCTGCGACCAAAAGTTGAACACCACCAAAAGGGGACTGGTGAACCTCCAAAACGCCGGTTACGCAGGCAAGCACAACCTGGCTACCAGCGAGGTGCGCAACTTCATCAAAGAGCATCTGAACGGCGGAGGTGATGAGCATTTGGACAATAGCAACATCCGAGCCTACTATGAGGGCGAAACGGCGGCCATTGCCTCCCTGCGCGAGACTGTCCGTTATTTCAGCAGTTACGACTCGTACAAAGAAGCCGCGTTCTTCGAGCGTCCCACCCGGGCCCGGGAGCTGCAGGTCGCTTACGACAGTGTGACAAGCCAACTCCAAACTTTTGCGGCGCAGCATCCCTATCCGTCCATCACGAGGTCGGCCGAGATGTATAAGCATCCCAATCCGTCCATCACGAAGTCGGTCGCGATGTATCAGTATCGTTTTGAAGCACCCGAAGTGCAGTTGGAAGCGTCCGCCTTTAAGCAGGCGTTAGGCAAGGCACAATCCTTCAACCTGGCGGGCTTTTTCATTTTCCTGCTGGTCAACTTCTTCATCCTGCTGCCCTACATCGCCGCCATGCGTCCGCAGCTGATACGTACCCTGGGCAAATCCGGCAAGGACTTGGGCGGAGTGCCTCTGACACCGGAAGATTAACCTTCCGGGCAGGAAACGGAACCAGCGTTGCGGCTTTGACGGCAAAAAGTCCTGGACTATTTTTTTCTACTCCCGGATTATTTTTTCCTACTCCCGGACTTTTTTCATCCAAGTGGCGGACTTGTGGAAACAACTCCTCGAAGTCCTTCTGCGCAACCTTGACCGCTGACGCCCGGCCGTCATCTCTTTTTACCAACAGCAGCTATATATTTTCCCTCAAATACAGACAGTTATGTGTCTTACAGCTCAGCAGTTACAACAATTCAATAACCTCATACCACAGCTTTCGGCCAAGCAAATCATCCAGATGATGACGCAGCACAACGTCGCCATCGACCAACTTCCGGCTTTGCAGAAACCCGAAAATGCCGAAAAACTCGCTGCCATCAAGCAAGTGCTCGAAGCCGAAAAGCTGAAAATACAGCAAGCCAAGCATGAAGCCGATTGGAAAGCGCTCCTGTCCCGGCTGGCCGACCCTGCGCAGTCACTGCAAGCCATGCAGATGCTGCAACAGTTCATCGACGCTTGGCAAACCGCCGATCTCAATCCCTCCCACGTGGCTGATGCCCGGCAGAAGCAGCAGGAAGTGAAGCAGCAGGAACACGAAGCCGATTGGCTGCGGACATTCCAGCTGGCCACCGGCACTTCGCAGCCCGAACAGGCCATGCAGGCGTTGAGGCAGTTCATCGACAAGTGGCAGTCAGTCAGCCTTCCCTTCTCTCACGTGGATGAGGCGCGACAACAGCTCGAAGTGCTGAAACGGCAGATGCAGGGCATCTACGCACAGCAGGAAGAGGCCGAGTGGCAGCAGTTGATTTACCGCCAAACGGTGGGTGACATTCCCGCCTACGCCGAACACGTGAACAAATGGCGCGCCTACGGTATCGAGACCCATGCTTCCGAAGCCGATGACAAGGCTTGGGACATCGTACAGCATGCACCCGATGTGATGAAGGCCATGCAGGACTATGTAAGGGTATTTCCGCAAGGCCGACACGTGGCTGATGCGCAATCAGGGCAGAATGCTTATTTTGAGTGGTTGAATGTGAAAGGTACAAACGACCTGATCCAAGTGCAGAACTACCTCACCAATCATCCCACCTCGCCATTTTCCCTTGAAGCCCGCCAACTGCTCGACAGCTTGAAGACTGCCGAAATCGAGAGGATGCAAGAGGAAAAAGACCAATTCTCTGTTGACCGGCTGAATAAGCTGCTCTACTACGGCATATTTACCGAATCTCAACTGATTGGTGCGGGTGTGGCCACGGAAAGCTCGATTGACAAAATCAGAGACCTGAGTTGGAAAGAAGTGTTGCCCAAGCTGGAACAGGTGTCCGACGAATGCAAGACTTATTGCGCTGATGGCCGCACCGACATCTATCTTTTCGGCACGCCGTCGACGGGCAAGACCTGCGTCTTGATGGGTTTGCTCAAATCTTCCCGTATTCAGCCCGACAATGTGGCGAGTGCCGGAAAATACGTTGACGCACTCAATCTCTACTGCGAATACGGCTGTGTGCCCGGTGCCACCAAAGAAAATTTCGTGGCCACCATACAGGCCGACATACAGGTAAAGGGACAGAAACACGAAATCAATCTGGTGGAACTCGCCGGAGAGGATTTTGTAACGAAAATTGCCACGCGAAGGGAAGACACGATAGCCTATGAAGACATGGGTAAAGGCGTACCGGAGCTCTTGGCCAATGACAACCGCAAGGTCTTCTTTTTCATTGTTGACCCCACGTCAAAAACCGTGCGTGTCAAGAAAAACGTGATGCAGCGCGATGCGAACGGAAAACCCTTGTTGGACGAATTCGGGCAGCCTATCACGCAATCAGTCGAATATACCGTCCATCAGTCTAACTCCCTGAAAGCCATGGCCAACATGTTGAAGAACGAAGCCAACCGAAAGGTGATGGAGAGAGTGGATGCCATTCACATCATCGTGACAAAAGCCGATATGTTGGGCGATGAGTATGAGAGGGAAGAGAAGGCCGAAAAACTGATACGCAAGCGTTACAGCGACACGGTGGCCATTCTGACCGATATTTGCCGACACTACGGCATCAACCAGCATCCCGACAAACGCCTCAATGGGGTGCCCCATCTTTTCACCTTCTCGCTTGGACAGTTCATGCCCGGCGGATTTGAGTATGACCCCACCGATTCCAATGTGCTGGTCGATACCATCGCCAAGTGTACGCAGAGTCGCCGAGGTCTCTCCCTTTGGGACCGTTTCTGCCAGGCAATTTCCAAGCCGGTGATGTAAGGTAGTTTCTCTATCCACATTTTCAGTCAAAGCAATGAACGCAATCAATTCCCAGGCAGCTTCCCTCCAAGGACGCAATATCCCCGCATTGAAAATCAGTGGCAATCCGCAGGCCAGCGGGGGAAATAATGACATTTATAGCTTTTTCAATGCCTATATCGACTTGCCCGATACAGACTATGAAGGCATGAGTGGCGTACCATACTTTTTCGTGGTGCGCAATACGGAGTATAACATACAGTACATCCTGATACACAACAAAGCGAAGAGTTTTGGAGCCGCACGCGACGGCCTTTTGAAAATGGGCGTGTCTGTGCCCAAAGGTTATCGCCTGATGGACGGCAAGAACCCCTATGATTTGCTCATGGAGGTGTACCACACCATGCTTCGGGAGAACATGACGCCCACCGACGTGGCCAATGAATACCAATATAAGGCACAGATGTGTCCGCCGGAAGTGTTCGAGCAGATACTCCGCCAATATCCCTTTGAACCCTGCCGTTCGGTCTACCGGCAAATGAAGGGTAGCACTCCTGTGCTGCTCCTGACCGACCGGGTGCGCGACTTCATGCAGGACACGCAGTACACGGAGTTGCAAGCCTACAAAGAAGTCATCGTGTCGCAGCAGGGGCTGTTCCCGGCAAAAGTATCTCTGCCCGACATTCCGCGCAAGCCGCAATACCAGCTCTTTGTCAACAATCAGCAGGTGCAGTGGCCCAACGACCCCTGGGGAGAGCAACCCGTAACCGTGAGCCGAATTGATTTTGATGCGCGCTGCTTCAAGGTAACGCCCATCACCTTTTCGCTTCGCGCCATTGTTCGCGAAGGAAAGCCGGCTCCGGCAGGCGTGACCGTCGACATGGAGCAGGAAACCGTGCGTTGCACCTTGCAGCTCCAGCCTTTGACCAAAGAACTCCACCTGCAACTCGAAGGCGTGGAGAGGGCTGATGAACAGAAGGTGCTCAAACGGTTGCAGTGTACCGTGAACGGAGTGCAGAAGTTGCAGCCCGGACAAAAATCCCTCCGGTTGGTGGGCGAGGAGATTATTGCCCAAATCAGTGGTTCATACTCTGGCGACGACTATATCTTACTTTCTTCTGAAAGAACAGCCGATGACAAGGTGAAAGTGCTGTTCAAGGCGAAGCCGAAGCCCGTGGAGAAAACTTATACGGTGAAGTTGGATGGTGTCAAGGAGAAAGACATCGCGCAAGTGCTTGCAAAGACAGAATATGTGGTGGCAGGCGTGAAGCGGAAACTGATTGCTGCATCGTTTAAGCTGATAGGCGACGAAGCATCAGAGGAGCCTCATTTTTCCTATACGGGTGACGACTGGGAACTCCTGGAACAGCGGTTGGAAAATGGCCAAACGTTCCGGCTGAAGTTTGAGCACGTGGACCAGAAGCCCGTTTCGGGTGATGAATTGTGGATAGTGTTGCCGCTTCTTAGCATGTCCGACAAAAAGACCGAAGCCAAGGTGGAAATCTATCCTTCCGGCGACGACAGCGGCCTGCGGCTTTATAAGAAATTGAAGTTTGAGAAGGAAAATGGGCTTTGGCGTTCCAAATCGTTTGCACTCCCGGCAGACAAATGGGAGGGTGGTAACAAAAAAAATTACCATCTGAAGCTCAAAACCACCTTGGGCAGTTTCGAGGAGGAGGTGTCAATCACCTCTCTTTCCAATGAAATGCAACTTCCCGGCAGAAAAAAAAGACGCGGCTTCGTCTTGGATGAAGGCCAGTTCAAGAAATATAGTTTCGTTGAGCGTTACAGGATGATTGTCCTGATATCGTTGCTCGCAGTGCTGTTTGTTTTGGGTGGACTCGTTGGTTGGTTTGTCCGGCCGTCTATGGCCCCAGCGGAGAGTCAACAGACGGATTCTACACAAGTCAATCAGCCTTCAGAACAGGGAACCGGTAATGATGAACAGACCAAGACGAGGGACCTGTATGCCCGTTTGTCAGCAGTAGACCTGACTTTTGCCGAAGTAAAGGAGCTGAACAGCTTGGTTAGTGCGCATCCGGAATATGTAGATACGCTTTGTTTGGATGCAGACAAGATAAAAGCTTACAATGATGTAGTTTCTGTTATCCTGGATTGGAAGACAACGAAAGATACATGGCGATATACCCGATTTAAAGGAATGGTTAATGCCAGTCCTTTAGAACAGATACATAAGGAGTATGTAGCTTGTTTGTGTGATGTGAATATAAATCATGACATCGATGCTGTAAAAAAATATTTTCAAGCACATGCTGATGATTTTCAAAGTTTTCAGGATTTAGAAAAACTTCCGGAGTCAATTATATCTGCCTCTGCGACCGAAACCGCTAAACCTCAAAAACAGTCCCAACCTGCAAAATCCAAACCATCTGCCAAAGGGACAAATACTCAAGGAGCTAACGGCGGCAGCGGTAGCACGCAGAGTGGAAATCCGATGTTCAATCATTAAACATTAGCTTTCAAAAATCCATCCCCATGAAGATTCTGAAATTATTGGGACTTATTTTGGTTACTGTCGGCCTAATCATAGGCATCAGCTATATTCCCGACATCAAAGAGATGGTTTTCCCGTCGCAGAGAGACAATAAGATTTTCCAAAAGCTGGAGAACGACATCAAGGCGAACTGGGAGAATGCCGAAGCCGCCTGGGACATTTCCAAATACCGCGACACCGATGCCGACATCCAGTACAATCGGCGCAAACTCGGCGACGACGGACTCCAAACGCTCAAGGAAGCCAACGGATTCGGCGCGGTCAAAGTGCTCAACCGCCATTTCATGGCTGAGTTCGCCAAGGAAGAATGCAGCACGCAGAAGGTGAAGCATTTCAATACTGATGCCGACACGCTGTATCGGAAACCCGAAATGACTGACGAAGGAAAACGCTTGCTGAAACAAGGAATGGACACGTATAGACTCTACACTTCCATTCTCCAATTCGGCAGTCAGTCGGTGGTTTGCTCCGTCAATTTCAACAAATCGACCGGCCGGTTCAACGACTTCGCCACTTTTGAACACCAAAAGAAGCAGCAGCGCGACCGCTTGAAGCATCATGCCTGCTACAACTACTTGCGCAACGCCCGCACCGTGAAAAATGCCTTCAGTTCCTTTGAAAGCAAATTGGCAACTTGCAGAACCAACTACCCGAACCGCGTGCGCAACGCCATCATCGACGCTTTTAGATACGAAGAGCGGAATGATGAAAACTTAGACCTGTTGAAGAAGGCAGCCAACAACTATTCGGCTAAATACAGCAGAAACAGTGCGCTGGATAGCTTCTTTCAAGAATTCAAACAGACGGTTCAGAATCGGAAAAAACAGTTGTCGGAACAAGGAAGGAAACATCCATCTGACATTCCGATGACTTCTGAACGGAAAAAGAAAACTATCACGCTGAAAGACTTGAAGAACGAGTTGGAAGGTTGAGGCTTGAAGAGCCGGGGCTCCTGTAGATTGCTTTTCATCTCGACTTCCCTCTCATACACAACGAATCACTCATGAAACTCCTTGATATTCCCGTTCCCTTCCGCCTGCTTTTCCTGTGCCTCCTGCTGACGGCCGCATCGTCCGCCGCAGCGCAGCACCCACAGGAAGAGGTGGTTGATTGGCCAAAGGCTCATCAGCGGCTGACGGCCGATACCGCAGCGCTGCACAAGCAAATCAGGATGCTGAAGCAGCAAACGGAAGCTTGCAAGCAGCGAACGGCAGACTGGAAAGAGAAACATAAGCCCAAAGCCTGCCAAGACAGTGTCGTTTTGTTGGATAAGGCCATCCATGAGGCCGATTCCATCCGCCAACAACTGCAACAGCAGCTGGCAGAGGTAGGCCAACAGATTGAGCACGACGCCGATTCCATCCGCCAAGCCGAACAGCAGCAAATGGCCGACGTAGCCGGGTTGCAAGCCTACGCTCCCGCTTACGCCAAGGTGCTTGCCGGAAAAGCAACCGACTTCCTGAAACGTCTGTATTCGCAGATGGACAACCGGACCCTGCAACGCTATGGCGCAGAGGTCGAAGCCTATGCCGACTATCCCGAAATCAAGCCATTACTGCCGCGTTTGCGCACAGCAAGGCAGGTAAAGCAGTGGCTGCACCAGGCCGACAGTCTCCTGGCGTTGCCTTGCACTCCCGCCGTGATGCAGTTGGCCAAGCAGTTTGAAGGCTTGAACCGACAAAAAGCGTTTTCCACAGTGCAGTGGCAGGAGTTGTACGACGGAAAGGTGGTCTGCCTGTTAGGCTATGAGGATGGTACCGCACGCTACACCCAGTTCCTCCAACTCCTTCGCGAAGCGGCCGGAGAAGATGCCGCTCAGGGTCGCAGCAAGGTGAACAAATGGTTAGACAACGAGCTAACCAAAAAATACGAGGAGTATGTCTTTTCCCGTCTTCCTTATATCAAGGTGCGCTACTTCTATCTGAAACAGCAACTTGCAGGAACTGCCACTCCGGCCTCACTGCTTGAAGATGCCAAATTCAAGAAATTCTGTCAAGAAATGAACATCGGAACACCATGAACAGGATAAGATACTATTTACTTGCCGTCTGCTTCCTCTGCCTGGCCCTACCCTTGGCCGCACAGCAGACCGACCGGGAAAAAGAACTGGCTGCGCAGGTCAAACAGCTGTGTAAGGACACCGCCTCGCTGGGCAAGCAGCTGCGGAAAGAGCACATGCAGTTGCAAAAAGTGCGGCAAGATTCGGCAGTCGCCTGTGCCGGTATGGCCACCGACAAAGCCTATTTGCTCATGCGCCAAAGGCAGGACACGTTGGCACAGCTACAGCGGCAGGTGGCCGAGATGAAAGCCCGGCTGCAGCAATTCGAGGACTCGCTCCGCCTGCACAAAGGCGTGGCCGACGTGATGCAACGCATGGCCTTGCGAGCCGATAGCGTGCAGGGGCTGGCCGAAATGGCGCGGCAGACTTCCGACGGCCTCACCCGGCGAGTCGAAGCCTACATCCGCCGCCCCTATTCACAGATGTCGGTCGATACGCTCCGCCTTTTGCAGCAGGAAACGGATGCCTTGCAGGCCGACTTCGCCATGCAGATGCTCGGGGCACGCCTCCGCAAGTGTATGGAGCTGAAGGAGACAATCGACCAACAGCTCGCCGTGGCGGAACGTTCCTACGACAAAGCCCGTGTGGGCGACGCGGTGCGCCAGCTCCGGGGGTTAGAGTCGTACATCTGCAACGGAACACCCGACGACCCCAAGCCTTGGACCGAAAAGCAGTGGGCTGAAGTGGAGCAGGCCGTTGCTGCACTTGAAACTTACGGCTCCTTGGTCAAGGCGTTCCAATCGCTCATTGCTCAGGTGGAAACGGAGCGCGAAGGACTGATAGAAGCCTCCGCCCACCTGGTAGAGGACAACGTGCGCAACTTTCTTACCAGCTTCGATGAGCAACATGCCAAGGCGGTGGAGCGCATTCCCTACCTGAAGAAGCAATACGCCGATTACAGGAAAAAAACCTGGAAAAACGCTTTCCATGGCGACAAGGTAGCGGCAGAAATCAAAGCGTTGAAGACAGAATAAAACAATCAAACGACATAGAACAATGGCTCTGATAAAACAAATAGACAGTAGCGCGGTACACTGGCGCATCAGGGGTAACAACCCGACGAACTTAGCCAATGAAATGATTGATCAGTTCAAGCTGCCCGCCGACTTGCGTGTCCTCTTCGCCACTTTGCGGGTGAATGGCCGTAACTACGAGTGGAACCATGCTGATGCCGGCTGGCAACCCGCAGGACAAGCCGACGAAGCGGTGCGGGCGCAGATTGACCAGAAGGTGGCCGACAGCCGTCAGCGCATTGTGCACCATCTGGCCCAGAAAGGCGCACAGGCACAGGCGTTGGGCGAGAGCTTGGTGAAGATTCCCAACGATGAAGACTACGTGTTCTTCCGTCACGATGAGGCTCAGGGACTGCAAATCCTCTTCACCGGATGGGGATTTGAGAACTCCCTCACACCGACGTCGCCCAAGGTGGTGCTCACCCCCGGGAAAAAGCCGCAGAACGTCAAGCTGGGTTTCTCCATTGACGGACAGATGCAGCCCGGCCGCCAGTTCACTCTCGCAGCCGGAAACAGGCCGCAACAAACCCTGACCACCGGTCCCGATGGTTACTATACGTTAGGACAACTCAACGCCGGCACGCCCTTACAGGTGGTAGATTTGAAAACAGGCATGAGCTTCGCCCTCGAAGTGATGGCAGGGCAGGAAAACTACGTGAGCGACGTGACCCAGCAGGCCAAGGTGCAGGTGATGCTCCAGCGCGACCATGCCCCCGTGCAGACGGTGGAGAATGTCGTCGTCAGTTATCACGGCCAGTCGCAGACGTTACAGGCCGAGCCCGGTCAGTCCGTGGCAGCCACCTTCACCTGGTGGGAAGGCGAGCAGGCCACGGTCAGCGCACTCGGCGAGAGCGAAACCCGGGTGCTCCAGATTGGCACGAACCTCTTTACTTTTGATGTCGTTACCCCGCCGGCGAGGGTAAAGGTCCACATGGTACACGCCGACGGAACGCCCTACGTGGGCGAAAGTGTGCAGCTGATTTATGCCACGGAGCAACGCACGCTCGTCACCGACAGTCTCGGTGAGGCCACCCTCTCTCTGCCCTACCGGCAGGGCATTTCGTGCGTGGTAATCACCGGCCTCGGCACGCAGCAGCAGGAGCTGAAGGCAGGCTTTGAGCAGGTGTTCGACTTCCGCGAGGTGAGGGAGGAACCCCTCACGGCTCCAGTGGTGGTGCGTCTGCTCCAGGCCGACGGACAGCCCATGGCAGGACAAAACGGCACGGCCGACTACGACGGCGCGCAGCATACCTTCACCACCAACGCGCAGGGCGAAGCCCGCTTTGTGTTGCCCTATGTGGAGGGTCGCCAATGTACCGTAACCACCGCCATCGGCTCCGATCGGAGGGAGCTTGCCACCGCCGGTGAAAACCTTTTTGAGTTCCGCGCAGCGCAACCTACACCTCCACCGCCGCCCCCACCTTCAGCACTCGACTATCACGTGCGCTTCATTGACCACGCAGAGCAGCCCTATCGCGGTGTGCGCGTAGAGTTCTGCCAGGATGAGCAACGGTTTCCCGCAACGCTCGACGAAGAAGGCGGAACCAACCTGCCCAACGCGGCTTTCGATGCCGGAAAACCCATCAACATCCTGATGCACGACACCGAAGAGCGCATAGAAAACATCGTTTTGCAGTTGGAGCCCGACGAGTATGAATACCTCATCCAGACCCGGCCTTCCAAGCCCTCGCGTTGGCATTGGTTGTGGTGGACCTTGTTGATTCTGTCGCTTGGCATTCTCACCTGTCTGGCCCTTTTGTTCACCAACTTGGCGTGTGATATATTCGACCCCTTTATGTCCTCTTGGTTACATTAACAACTGAAAACTCAAAACCATGACAATAGAATTATATATCCTGTTTATCATGAGCGTGTTGACCTTTGCCGTGTTCGGCATGGACAAACATTGGGCCACAGTGCAGAGCCGTCGGGTGCCTGAGGCACTTCTGTTCGCGCTCATCGTGCTTGACGGTGCCTTTGGCGCACTCTGTGGCATGCTCTTCTTCCGCCATAAAACGCAACACACTTCTTTCCGTATCACGGTGCCCATTGTGCTCGCCATTCAGCTGGCTTTACACGTGTTGTGCCGTATTTTCTTTACCGGCGTATGAAGTGGTTGAGATTTGTATTCGGTTCGGTCTACGTTGTCCTCATCCTGTTGCTGATGTTGCTGATGTTGCGTCAGTGTGGTAGGCAGGATGCTCCGTGTGAGGACAACGCGGAGGAACAAGCCCGCCGCACGGGTGGCATGGGTAACCTCAAGGTGACCCTTTTGTGGGACCGCCCGGGTGATGTCGACCTCCATGTGGTAGAACCCAGCGGAAAGCACATCTATTTCCAGAACAAGCATCCTTTTGGTTCCTATGGCCGGCTTGATTTCGACAACATTCCCGGCGGACCCGGAGCTGTGGAGAATATCTTCTGGAACTATCCGTCACAGGGTGCCTACAAGCTCTACATACACTACTTTTCCGCCAATGGGGGTGGCGAAATCCCCTGCAAGGTGCTGGTGTTCAAAGAGGGCGAGCTGGCTCATGAGTACACACATACCCTCCGCGTGGCAGGCGAAAGGCATGATTTTCCCGACATCGTCGTGGAATAGCTTGCCGATGGCCTGACGGTGTCGTCTAATCCCTAAGCGAACAGCCGGCTGTAAGTTGCGGTCGAAAAAGTTCGCCACTTGTACGAAAAAAGTCCAGGACTATTTTTTTTCTACTCGGCGATTTGAAAAAAATAGTCCTGGACTTTTTGTAGCCCTTCGGGCGATGCTTTGCGCCTCTTCCCGAAAAGCATCTGCCCCTGCTGCAACAGGTGTGGCAGCAGGGGCAGCGTGATGCGGAAGGCTTCGAGAAAACTTTCCGGCCGGCAGAGTGATTACTTGCGGAGGCCGAGAGCTTTCACGAGGTTACGATAGCGTGTGATGTCGTTGCGCTTCAGGTAGTTGAGCAGCGCGCGGCGCTTACCTACCAGCTTAACGAGTGAACGCTCAGTCGTATGATCTTTACGGTTTGCCTTCATGTGCTCCGTCAAGTGGGCAATACGGTAAGAAAACAAGGCCACCTGGCTTTCAACCGAGCCGGTGTCCGAATTAGACTGTCCGTACTTGCCAAAGATCTCTTTCTTAATTTCAGGATTTAAGTACATTGTATAAAAGATATTTGGGATGTTTTGCCCGCCCTTGTGGGCGTAGCGGGTGCAAAAGTACGAATTTTGTTTGGCTATCCAACTGTAAATCAAGCTTTTTGCCGATTTTTTTCAGGAAAAAGGCTTCTGAAATGCGTTTTTATGGGTTTTTCGGCTTGTTGTAAAGGTTTAAAAGGGCACGACTGCGCTTTGGGTCTGTACAAAATGCTTACATTTGCCGCAATTCCCAAATTAGTGTTACTATGAGCAAGAACATCACTATCCGTTGCAAGAATACGGGGCGCTCCCACCGCGTGCCCATCGGCTTCACCCTGGAGGAGGTTTACGAAATGCTGGACCTCAAACTGCCCCACGGGGCCACGAGTGCCAAGGTGAACAACAAGGTGGAAGGACTCCACTTCATGTTTTTCAATGACAAGGACGTGGAGTTCCTGGACATCACGTCGCCCTCAGGACTGCGTACCTACACGCGCTCGCTCTTCTTCGTGCTTTACAAGGCCGTGCGCGACGTGCTGGGAAAGGAGGCCCGGCTGCGCATTGACACACCGGTGTCCAACGGATATTGCTGCCGGCTCGACGCACCCGGTGCCGACATGGCCGACATGGCCAGACGGCTGAAAGCACGCATGGATGATCTGGTGGCGCTCGACCTCCCCTTCCACCGTATCACCTGTCCCACGGACGAGGCGGTGGCCCGCTTCCGCGCCGACGGACTGGAGAGCAAGGCCAAGCTGCTGGAAGGGTTGGGATCGCTCTATACCACTTACTATACGCTCGACGATACGGCCGACTATTTCTATGGCTCGCTGCTCATCAAAACCTCGCAGCTCTATCTCTTCGACCTCATCCCCTACGGCGACGGATTGCTGCTCCGCCTGCCCGACCCGCAAAATCCGGACCTGTTGCGCCCCATGCGGGAGCAGCCCAAAATGTTTGAAGTGTTCCGCGAGCAACACCGGTGGAACGAGATTTTGGGCGTAACCACCATTGGCGAGTTCAATGAGATGTGCCAGAAAGGATTTACCAACCAGCTCATCAACGTGAGCGAGGCTTTGCAGGAAAAGAAGATAGCCCGCATGGCAGACCGTATCGCTTCGCGGCCCGAACTGAAGCTTATCTTGATTGCGGGACCGTCGTCGAGCGGCAAAACCACCTTCAGCAAACGGCTGAGCGTGCAGCTGCTGGCCTGCGGCCTGCGTCCCTTCCCCATTTCCACCGATGACTATTTCGTAGACCGCGTGAACACGCCACGCGACGAGCACGGGGAGTACGACTTTGAGCACATCGATGCCATGAACACGGAGTTGCTCACCGAGCAAATCAATGCGTTGCTGGCAGGCGAGGAGGTGGAAACGCCCTACTACGACTTCACCACGGGATGCAGCCGCCCGAGCGGCAAGCGTTATCGCCTCGCGCCCAACGACGTGCTGGTGTTGGAGGGAATACACGCCCTGAATCCCCGGCTCACGGCCGGCGTGCCCGATGAGCGTAAGTTCAAGATTTATGCTTCGGCACTGACAACGATACTCTTGGACGACCACAATTATATCCCCACCACGGACAACCGTCTGCTGCGCCGCATCGTGCGCGACTACAAGTACCGTGCCCGTTCGGCGCAGGAAACCATCCGCCAGTGGCCCTCGGTGCGTCGGGGCGAGGAGCGGTGGATTTTCCCCTTTCAGGAGCAGGCCGACGAGATGATGAACACGGCGCTGCTCTTCGAACTGGCCGCGCTGCGCGAGCAGGCGTTGCCCCTGTTGGAGCAGGTGCCCGAAAATGCGCCGGAGTATTCCGAGGCTTACCGCCTGCGCAAGTTCCTGACTTACCTCAAGCCCATCTCCATCCATGGCTTGCCTCCCACCTCGCTCCTGCGCGAGTTCCTCGGCGGCAGCACGTTCACTTATTAAGCATTCGGCGGGCCGCTCAATG
>OBLI01002000.1_pt1 | contig 18291 bp, 16 predicted proteins | sample 1519701 | NCBI WGS metagenome assembly OBLI01 (sample SAMEA3663005, study PRJEB22513) | pig gut metagenome | biome: pig gut; feature: pig-associated habitat; material: faeces | place: France | collected 2012 | reverse complement strand
AATCAGGCGTCCTATATGCCAATGCTTCATGTGGTCTTACTTTGTTATATTCGTTAATGTAATCTATTAATCCTTTGCGTAATTCTCGTGGGCTGGCAAATTCATTTGGATATATTTTTTCTGTCTTTAGGCTGCGAAAACACCTTTCAATTATTATATTATCTGCCAACGGGATCTTCCATCCATACTCTGTTTTATACCGTAATTTCTTATCATCTCCTTGTATTCTTTACTAGTAAATTGACACCCCTGATCGGAGTTAAGTATTTCTGGGGTGCCATATGTGGCTACAGCATCTTTTACGGCTTCCAATACATATGCCGTTCCAAGTGTGTCTGACACAACCCACTATTTTACGGCTATACCAGTCTATAATAGCCGTTAGATACATATGGCCATGATGCATTTTTATATAAGTTATATCTATAGACCAAACCTGATTAGATGCTGTAACCTTATAATTTCGTAGTAAATACGGAACTATCGCCTCCTTGAAATTGCGTTTGGAAAGATTTTTCTTTGGATAAATAGCTGTTATACTCATTCGTTCAAGCAGTCTTCTTACAGTTTTGCGACAAACCTTAAAGCCTTCATGTATCAGTAATTTAGTAATCTTTCTTGCCCCTAGGTATGGCATGGTTGTATGCCAATAATCTACTCTTTCCATAAGTTTTTCTTGTAGTAGCAACCGTTCTCTATCTGCTTCAACTGGTACATAATAAATACTAGAACGATTAATAGATAAGAGCTCACATTGACGGCGTATGGAAATATCAGATTCCTTTGTAATCAAATCCTGGTATTGAAGGGATATCTTCTCCAATTTTGCGAAAGCAATCCTGAAGAAAATTACGTTCCATTGTAAGCTGCCCAATAGTCTTCAGCATTTGATCATTCTTTTTCTTCAGGTCACCCTCCTTTCTCTGAGATTGTTTGTGCTCAGATTTTGCACCAAATACAAGATAAGCATTTTGTAAGAATTCCTGCTTCCACTTTCTAACCATGTTGGGGTTTAAGTTATGTTGAGCACATATTTCATTCAGTTCCTGATTACCTTGAAGAATATTCAGAACAACTTTACTTTTAAATTCTGGTGTATATTGACAGCGTGTCATAAAAAATCCTCCTAGATTGTTATATATTTACTATAACATGCACGCTTAAATTTTCAAAATATGGTCCAGATTCTGGTATCCATTATAAATTATCCAGAACGATTTGTAAGCTACAGCATAACCGAGGATACCGTTGGCAATTATCTGAATCCCGCATCCTGGCGATGCTCTATGGTATGGTCAGCTTATATGGGGCTGCCATTATCCCTGGAAAGCGTCGGTGCAGTGCTAGGCCTTGAACAACAGAAAATTGAAAGAAGGCAAAGAACTCATCCGCTACTTCTGCGTTCCATGTACTCCAACTAAAACTAATGGCGGCCGGACCAGGAACCTCCCCCATCATGCTGCCGATAAATGGACATTATTCAAAAGCTATAATAAACGTGATGTTGAAGTCGAAATTGCCATTCAAAAAAAGCTCCATCACTATCCTGTTCCTGAATTCGTCTGGGAGGAATATTCCCTTGACCAGGAAATAAATGACAGAGGCATAACCATAGACCTTGATGTAGTAAATAACGCTATAGCTCTTGATGAGGTATCTAAGGCAGAGCTTTCTGCCGAAATGAAAAACTGCACTGCCTTAGAAAATCCCAACAGTGTCTTGCAGCTAAAAAACTGGTTAGCCAAAAATGGTATGGTAACAGATACTCTTGGCAAAAAGGCTGTAGCTTCCCTAATAAAAGATGCTCCACCAGAAATCAGGAGAGTACTTGAGCTTAGGCTACAGCTCTCTAAAAGCAGCGTAAAAAAATACACGTCCATGAAAGACACATTATGTGCCGATGGACGTGCTAGAGGTATGTTTCAGTTTTATGGAGCCAATCGTAGTGGTCGCTGGTCTGGACGTCATATTCAGCTGCAAAATCTCCCGCAGAATCATATTCCTGATCTAGAGGAAGCCCGCTCCCTAGTAAAGACAGGAAATCATGAAGCATTGCAGCTTCTATACGAAGATATTCCAGATACCCTCAGTCAACTTATCCGTACCGCCTTCATACCAAAAGACGGGTATAAATTCATTGTTTGTGACTTCTCCGCCATTGAAGCACGCGTGCTTTCCTTCCTTTCCGGTGAAACCTGGCGTATAGATGTATTTGCGACAGGCGGCGATATCTACTGTGCTTCTGCAAGTCAGATGTTCCACGTTCCCGTAGAAAAACATGGAAAAAATGCTCACCTCCGCCAGAAAGGTAAAATTGCCGAACTTGCACTTGGATATGGTGGCTCTACAGGGGCTCTTAAAGCCATGGGTGCATTGGACATGGGCCTTATGGAAGATGAGCTAGCTCCCCTAGTAGCCTCCTGGCGTGAGGCAAATCCAAACATCGTGAAATTCTGGTGGGACGTAGACCGAGCTGCTAAGGAAGCTATACAGCATAGAACCGAAGCTGAAACGCATGGCATCCACTTCATATACAAAAGCGCCATGCTTTTTATTGAACTCCCCTCCGGAAGACGTCTCTGCTATGTAAAACCTCGTATGGGCGAGAATCAGTTTGGCGGTGAATCCATTACTTATGAGGGCACCGGCAGCACTAAGAAATGGGAACGTATCGAAAGCTACGGCCCCAAATTAGTAGAAAACATAATCCAAGCCATAAGCCGCGATATTCTAGCTTATGCCATGAGGACCTTAAGCCACTGCTTCATCGTAGCTCATGTACATGATGAACTAATAATCGAATGCCCTACGGCAGTATCCTTAAAATCCGTGTGTGAGCAAATGGGCAGAACACCGACTTGGATAAAAGGACTGTCGCTTAGAGCTGATGGGTATGAGACAATGTTTTATAAGAAGGATTAAAAAATAGCAGGGTGAATTTTCCTCACCCTGCTACTATTTTAGTCTGTTGTACTGTTTTCGATTTCCTTTAAAGAACGACCATCTTTCGCTTTCCAGGTTACAGGCCCACTGACGCTATATCCTAGAACAAAATCTGCTGCTGCAGAAGAGCTTGTAAACTGGATGACCAGCATTATCTTCCTTAACGCATTAACAGCAGTCCATTAAAGAATGGTGATATGCAGTTAAGTATTTGCTACCCGAAGATAATTTACACACTTTTTAGGACTTGACTCTATTTCCGCATAGAAGGCATCGTCTCAACCTTACTAATTATCGAGCATTTCTCATCATATCCATCAAATCATTAATATCAACTAATGAAATCAAATGCTCCTGACGCTCAGCAAACTGTCTTGCGTCTCTTGTAAACAAGGAAGATGTCACAAGAATTGCTTTATTTGCTTTCCTGTCAGATTGAACTCCCAATAGACTTCTAACCAATTGAACATCAACCTTGTGCCTTGCACTGTACTTTTTACATTCAATTAGAATCATATAGGGAATTCCACTAATTTCTTTTGTTGCGATAATATCACACCCACCATCTCTCGTTGCAGGTGTTATTTCAACATTATATCCTTGCTGTGAAAAAAACTCTGCAACAAGTTCCTCAAACTCTCTTGGTGTTATATCGTAAATAGCTTCTTTATCTCTTAGAACTCTTTCAATATTTGCACAGGCTCCGCTTACTTGCTGACGGATACCTTCTTCATAATAATCAAAATCCGAATCGTAATAGTTAACTACTGTTTCCGGGGATTCTAAGATTTCACAACCATCGCTTTCTTCATCGCAATAATTCAGAGCACCAACAGGATATTCAAATGCTTTGATGGTAAAACGCATTACGTTTCCGCAATTTTCGCATTGGCACTCTCCATAGAAATCATGTTCAACTTCATCTCCCATGTTCCTTTCATAAGCAAAGCATTCTTCATCAAGAGAATCGACATCTATTCTATATTCAGCGCCACAATCTAGGCACTTAACAATTAACTCTCCAGCTAAACCTATTTCCATATCCAGCACCTCAATTATTGAAATAGGTCATCGTTCCAAACAAGTTTTACCAAATCAACAAGAACTGCAATTCTCTCAGTAATCTCGTTTTTGCCAAATGATGTATAAGCTTTAAATCCAAGATTGTTGTCAGCAATAAACTTCTTGAATTTAGGATTATTCTGGTACGCCAACTCACCAAGTGATTCCGTATATATATTACCTTCATTGGAACAGTACTTCTTCAATTTGTAATCATACTTTGCATCGTTTAAGCTTGCGTTGATACTCTTATGAAGAAGCAGCAACGCACCGATGCTATTTCTCCAGCGTCTAAAATCATCTTGGTCAGAATACTCTGCAGTAAACCATTCATAGTGGTCTGTAATAATATGTTCAATCTCGAACGGATTCTTTGTTTGAGTATTCATATAATTACAGTAGTTTGATGCAACACCAGTCTGCTCTTCAATATATCCAGTAATACGAGCAAGAATATTCTTGATGTATTTCTTAGTAAAGATGTTCAGTCTCAAATCGCTTAACGCTGCTGCAGGGTCAAATGCCAGATTGATGTACTGTTGTTCTAATTTCTGTTTCAGTGTAGGAATATCTGTCATACGGATATCTTTGGTTACATTGAAAACAAAATTTTTGATTGTACTGTAATCCACAGAACGATAATTAGTCACTCTGGATACAATTAACACATCAATAAATCTAGCTACCAGATTAATCTTCTCGATGATTACTGGCCATGAATCCTCATAACATACAGGAGCCAGTAAAAGCTGTGGCTGTAATGTGAAGTTAACCTGAGCGTTGTAATATACATATTTTGTTTCTTCAGCAAAGGTTGTCTCTGCCTGACGAATACGCTCATAAACCTCTGCGAATTTTGCAAACTTCTTTATGAACAGTTCAAAGTCGTCGGAACCATTAAGTCCTAATTTATCACGTTCATCTCGTACCCATTTATGGAAAGAACCACCGATGATATCAAAGTCTTTATTAACCGCACCGGCTTTTGTCTTACGAATTGTTTCTGCATAGTGAGCTCTAAGCCAAGCTTTAATGAAAGTTTCATCGCCCTTGTCATCATCCTTCTTTAATGTAAGAACTTTATCTTTCCAAATACCATTCATCTTTTCTCGTGATGAATCCGACTTGATTTCAGAAAGTATATAGCCCTTCAACATTTCGGTGGATGTAAGACTTAATCCACGGTCATTCATTGTAACGAATACCTTATGAGCGTCCTGCTCAGTAGTTGCCACAATTTCTATAAAAAACACTTTTTCCGCTACCCAATCACAGAAATGCAATAACATGTCATCTGTAATATCTGCAGGAAAAACATCCTGAATATCCTGATAACGACCGTAAAGATTTTTTACAGATTCTCCGGCACCAGTAGTATCAAAATCAGTATCGTTGAAAATTGCGTTCATACAATCCTGACGGTCATAGACATTAATATTAAAGGACTTTGTTCCGAAGGATTCTGAGAAAATCATAGTTTCAATCATGTTATAACTCTGACCGATATTCTTTAATCTGTTATTAAGATACATCAGCAATAATGTCAAAGACGAGAATCTTTGCTGACCATCAATAATTGCATTTTCTCTTCCAGCCAGAACAATAGAACCCATAAAATATGCACCGTAATCAGCTACAGCTTGTCTCGGGTCATCTGTTTTATAATATTCCAAGAATTCTGATGTAAGGTCATCAATCAATTCTTCTATGTGCTTACGCTGCCACATATATTCACGCTGGTAGTAGTGAATTGAATATTTTGTATTTTGTAATAATTGTTTTAGATTCTTAGGCGAACCTTCAATCTTCTTCATTAGGCTTCCTCCTCCAGAAACAGCCCCGGTACATTAAATTTTATGCTGGCTGCTTCTGTCATTACGCTCGTATTCCCACATGCTAATAACGAGCTTTTTAATTTTAATTCACCGCCACTACCATCATGAACAACATATTCCTCTTTGTGATTGCGGATATAAGTTGCTGATTCTCGTGAGAAGCCATTTCTCTGAAGAAGAATCGTTAATGGATTAGTCGTTCCAAATTCGACATACTCATACCAGTTATTATCAAATTCGGTAACATCGTGAACTTTTTTATATTCGTTTGAAAATCTCAAGAAGTAATTCGAAATGCTAAATAGGATAACATTTTCAATCACTTCCAATGTATCTGCAAACACCACATTTCTGTGTTCCTTCGACCTATCGTTATAAGTTGTAGGTGGCTGATATGCCGACACTCTAAAATTATCAGGATGGTTTTTATGATATTCGATAGCCCTCTTCATGATATAGCTTAATCCAGAACCCTCCATCCATTGGCAAAGGATAACAGCATACCATTTTCTCTTTGATTCGCTTCCAAGTGTAGACTTTTCATAAATTGGCCAGTCAAAAATATCCGAGAGCTTATTAAAGAACTCAATAACATCTGCATAAACAAAGCTACCGTTGCAAGGTGGATATGTTAATCCTTGTTTAATAGCAATAATCAATTTTTTTGTTTGGTCCACTGATGTATTGATATCGTCGTCTGGTAAGGTTGGCGACTCCTTAAACTTCTCTCTGATGGATACTTCATCTTCGACTGTAAGAAAATCTGCAAACTCTCTATGCACAAGACTGTCTCGTTCTTCCATAATGTCACGAAGAAGAATTAAACCAAACTTACGCATCATAATATACGATTCATCTGATTGGTCGTCTCGTCGTCTTGGTATTTCGGAACTACCCGTTTTGAGAATTTCAGCTATATATTTCTTCTCAACCTTCTTAAGAACATCTGGATTAGTGGTAATGGATAATTCTTGTTCAGGAACAGGTGCTTGCAGCATATCAATATAACTTTCAGCGGCAACCGACCTATCTTCAGATACAAAGAAAACATTTCCGTAAAGGTTATAACTAATACGTCCAACGCGACCTATTAGATTTCTGAAATCCACAGGGTTCATTTTTCTACGAAAAATCTTATTATCCGTGATGAAGAGATTATCCGCAGGTAAATTAACACCTTCTAGCAAAGTGCTTGTACAAAACATCGTTGTAATATTTCCCTTTTGAAATAACTCTTCAATTCTTGTACGTATAGAAGCTGGCAAATAACCGATGTGGTATGCCACACCTTTTTTTATCATCCCGGCAAGATAATAATCTCCATGAACTTCCTGCATTATATCTCGTGATAGAGAATCTAATTCTGGGTCATTCTTATCATTTACACCGGGCGAATCTGCAAAATCTCTTGCAGCTGCTATAGCCTTGGTTCTGCCATTATAATAAACAATAGTCTGACTTCTCTGTTCAGGTGGTAATCTTAGATTCTTACCTTCAAACAATAGAAGCATTTTATTAAGTTTATCTATTCCTTTTCCAACATTAGCGATATGTATCGTTTTGTCAGTACGTTCATTATAGATATCAATGCTGCACTTAATAAAATCCATCAAAAATTTCACTTGAACAACTGGTGAATACGTAGTTGCAAGCTTGCTTTCATCATCGTTCTCAATGATGTCATTCAACAAACGCAAATATACCTGTGGATTAGGAATATTTGGTGAAGCAAATATAAAATGAGGTTTTTGTTCTCTTTGAAGAAGCATATCTACAACTTTATAGTAGAATGGGCCACGGCTATTTTTACCGGAAAGCTTATGTGCCTCATCAATAAACAAATAATCTACCTGCAAATCCGGCTTGCTTATCAACAAATATAATAATCGCTCTGGTGTAAGAACCAGAATAAAGTTATGCTCCTCTTCCAAAGCAATATCACTAACCGCTGTCACAACGCGGTAGTTACAGTTTTCAAGATTATTCTCAAGGTCTTTTATAACCTTGGCTCTCACTTCATTTATAAGAGCCTTGGTAGGAACAATCAAAGCATAGTTCTTTTGCGAACCGTGCATGATTTCATCCTTAATAAACATTCTCATTATGAATGATTTTCCCATTGATGTTGGCCCTGAGTAGCTAAAACATGGGTCAGATAAATGGTCGTAAGCTTCCTTTTGAGCATTGAAGAACTTCATCTCCGGTGCAGCTGGTATAGTAAGGTAGTCATTCCTAAATTGTGCAAAAATCTTCTCAAAAGTATTTATGTTTTCATACTCAGAATTAATCAGCTGTAAACCCTGATGATTACCTGTGCTTGAAAACACTGACCCAGCATATAATTTGACTAACGGATTATCTGAATTAATTTCATTAAGAAGTATTATCAACTCCTGAGCCCACATTTTATGTATGTCACTTCTCGTTGGATGTGTAGACTTTGAAAGTAAATCTGCAAAACGCAACGCATCCTTAAGTTCAAATTCTTTAGGGCTTTTCTTCTTTTCTAACTGAAACAACTTCAAAGCATAGTTGTACAGTATTTTTTCATGTAATTCATTTAGATAAGCGTTACTTTCGATGTCGACAAATAAAGCTTCTCCTAATGACTTCTTTTCACTCATAGGTCAACATCTCCCTTCATAACAGCTTCCATAATCGCTTTCTTTTCATCTTCTGCATCATTAAATGGAAGCACATAGAAATAGAACGAATGCTGTCCTAGGAAATTATCATTAATCTTTTTCAATATATAATCGATGTTACGTCTGATATCTTCTTGCATTTTCTCCTCAACTATCTGAGGGAATTCAGCAACACTGTACCTCGTCGGGTCAAGACCAATCGTATAACCTAGGAAAACACCATAGGATGTATTGTAGGAAGTAGTCTTGTTAGGTGATGGGAGGAAGATTTCTTTTGCAAGCTCCACTTCATCTTCATTCAACAAGCGGTCAAAAATCACATTGTCCACCATATGGAGCTCTTTATCTTCGTTATTTTCAATTTCAAGAATGCTGTCGAAAGCAGCATCAATCGCATAAGTTAAATCGCCAACAATACTTGAAGCGCCAAACACCACTTGATGATATGGCAATCCAGAGGTTTTACTTGTTAATAAATGGATACCATCACAAGTGCTTGCATATTGTTTAGCATCTGTGGATAACTCAACTCGGCTCATTAACTTAGGTGCGTTTAGTTTTTCCTCTAAAAAGGAATATAGGAGCATTTCACCAAGTTCAGCTCCGGTACCCTTAACATCGGCACCACCATTTTTATTAAGAACTCGGATTGCCTGTGCCCCAACAGCGAAGGCATCTCCGGTAACCTTAAATCTCTCTATTCTAGCGCGCGAGAATACATACTCGCCAATATTACGATATAGAAGAGTTTTCATCTCTTCTGGATTAAACTTATTGTTTCTGATATTCAAATGAAACAGGCGCAGTTGTCCTTCAGTCGTCCACGCCACCTTTTCCGGCTGTGTAACTTCGTGAAAGACTGAGTAGAAATCGCCATGTAATGTTTTAGATAACGCCTCGCTCATACTGCTCCTCCTTCATCATTTTTATTTTTTGTCTCCGTATGGAACTGTATCTTCAGCCACCATACTAATTGTAGGTTTTGGTTCTGGATACTTTACAATCTTGCTTCCAGCATTTGGCTCATATGTCATGTTAAATACCATATCTGACAGCCACTTCTTGAAAGAAGGATTGTCTTGGAATTGTTTGAAGAGTTCCATATTATCTGCCATTACTGAGAAGATAACCTGCTGCAATGCACGTTCACTTTCCATACGTGCATTCTGCTTATCAGAATTCTTCATAGCATTCTGGTATTTTTCATCTTTTGCAACCATATCTGGGATTGCAATAATCTGTCTACGAACATTATCCGGTTCCTTCCAATCGATGTTTCCAAACATATCATTGAAATCATTAAGGATAATAGACAATAAATCCATCTCAGGATTTACGATATGTCCTGCACTTCCTGCTGGTACTGGAGCAACTTCTGCATCAGCATCCTCCAACTTAATAGACATAGATTCCTGCGCTTCCAAACGATAACTATCAAGGTCTATCACATCAAGAATACCCTCTGAGAAATCATCGTTTCTTGGTGATGGAAGCTTTGGAATAAGTAGGTTCAAGAATATTGAAAGTTTCTCCCACTCAGCATCACCATAAGGTAAAATCGCACCAAGGAATCCATAAGTACGGCAAAACGCCTTTGCTGAACTTTTAAACTTAATCTGGTCTTCAGTATCAAGATTTTTATAAACAACGGTGCAAGCGTCAAGAATAGGGTCAAGCATATCTCTTTCAGCACCATTTAAATACAGGTCTACAAGTTTTTCCACGTGGTCGTTTGAATAAACTTGATATCCTTCCATTGTTGCTATAAGGTCATATAGCTTGTTAGGGTCTGTTTCACCAGACAACAATGTTGTTCTATAATATCGTGAGAATGATTGTTCAATCATCTCTGGCTTATTTGCAAAATCCAAGACAAAAGTATCATGCTTCATCGGATGGCATCTATTCAGACGCGATAACGTTTGAACTGCCTTAATATCATAAAGCATCTTATCCACATACATTGTGTGCAACAAAGGCTCGTCAAATCCTGTTTGGAACATATCAGCAACAACAAGCAGACGATAAGGGTCTGTTTTCAATGTTTTTGGAATCTTTGCATCTGAAAAACCATTCATTGCGGCTGATGTCAACGCCGGTTCCTGTCCCTGATACTTATGCTCCCCAGAGAAAGCTACGATAGCCTTATATGGACTATGTCTTGCTGCAAGGCATTTGTTTATTGCATAGTAATATTCGATACAACGAGGTATGCTTGATGTAACAACCATAGCACGAGCTTGTCCACCGATTTTACCTTTTGAAATAACCTGTTCGTGAAAATGCTCAACCATCATTTCTGCCTTCTGAGCAATCGTGTAGCTATAACTTTCAACAAACGCTCTTAATTTCTTCTGTGCTCGTTTCTTGTCAAACATCGGGTCATCCTGCACAGTTTTCATTAGCTTATAATAGCTTGCAATCGGTGTGTAATACTTCAGTACATCCAGAATAAAACCTTCCTGAATAGCTTGCTTCATTGTGTATACATGGAATGGTCGGTGCTTTATTTCATCTCCGTCTTGATATGGCACACCAAAGGTCTCCAATGTCTTGTTTTTTGGAGTTGCTGTAAAAGCAAAGTAGCTTGCATTTGTTAACAGCTTTCTTCCTTCCATCATTGCATTAATTTTATCTTCGTTGTCCATCTCACCATCAGATGCAAGACCAGACAGAGCAAGGTTCATCTGTGCAGAGTTTCTACCACTTTGACCAGAATGTGCTTCATCAATAATTACTGCAAACTTATTATTTTTATGCTTAGCACCAATGTCCGGAACCACATAAGGAAACTTTTCTATTGTAGTAATAATAATACGCTTTCCATCTTTGATAGCATCTCTTAAATCACCAGAATGTTCAGCCCACGCTACAGTGTTTGCCACTTGCATGAACTGCTTAATATTATCTCTTATCTGTTTATCGAGAATTCTACGGTCTGTAACTACAAGAACCGAATCCAAAATTGGATGTCCGTCCTGCTCCAATTCAATAAGCTGATGTGCAAGCCAAGAAATAGAATTTGACTTACCAGAACCTGCACTATGTTGAATCAGATATCTCTTTCCGATGCCATTTTCCTTTACATCAGCTAATAGTTTTTCAACAACATCCAGCTGATGATAACGAGGAAATATCTGTTTTACAGTCTTTTTCTTAGTATCTGGGTCTTCTTCAACTACTACCTGAGCATAGTTTTCAATAATTCTGCTCAGCTTATTCTTTGTGAGGATTTCCTTCCAAAGATAGTCAGTCATGATTCCATCCGGATTAGGAGGATTTCCTGCACCATCGTTATATCCCTTATCAAACGGAAGGAACCAGCTGTTCTTACCATCAAGTTTTGTACAGAATTTCACACGAGCATCGTCAACAGCAAAATGTACCATACAACGCTTGAATTGGAATAAAAGTTCTTTTGGGTCGCGGTCATCTTTATACTGCTGAACAGCATCATCAACATCCTGCTTTGTAAGTTGATTCTTTAACTCAAATGTAATAACAGGAAGCCCATTGATAAAGATGCACATATCAAGTGCCAGTCTTGTAGAGTCATTAGAATACATCAGCTGTCTTGTTACACTGAAAATATTCTTTTCATACATTTCTTTAGCCTTAGCATTATTCTCGGTCGGTGTCAGATAGAACATAATCAGGCTGGCAGGATAAACCTTAACGCCATTACGAAGGACGTCAATAATGCCACGCTTTGCTATTTCTCCCTGCAAGCGGTTAAGGAATTGATTCTTCTTTATCTCTGACTTGAAAACACCAAGCTTATCTAAAGAATCCGGCTGTGTATCCTGAAGGAAGCGGAACAAACGAGTTTCATCAATAGCATAATCGCGGTTATAATCCGCATTAGTGCCTTGCTCATAGCCATTCTGCTCAACAAGCCATTTTACAATCAAGGCTTCGAGACCACTTTCTTTTGTGTTTGTATAAGCCATAAATTATTCCTCCTCTCCACTTGGATTATCTTCTTCATCCTCATACTCTTCATATTCAGAATCAATTTCTGTTACATATTCATACTGTGGAATTTCAATGTTTCTTACATCAATTTTTCCGGTCACAACATCTGAAATAATCGATTGTCGTAATTCTAGTAGTGCAGAAATCTTTTTCTGTATAAGAAGAATCTTTTTATCGAGTGCTTTACATTTTCTGTCTAGATATTGAACAATTTCTTTTTGTTCCTCTATTTTAGGCACTGGAATGAATAACCTCTTTATAGCACTAATAGATACTCCACCTATCAGTCCAGTCATTTCTTTTTTGAATTGAAGGCCAAATATATCTGAGCTTAAATAATAAAACAAAAATTTCGAATCTATATCTGTAGCAACAAAGGCGCACAATTTATTTACAAAAGCAACATCTCTTGTTATATATGCTCTTTTTCTTCCAGCGCTTCCTCCTTCCATACATAGTAAAGTGCTGTTTTTAGGGGCAATTTTAAATGTCGAATTTTCAGGAACATATAACCCATTCTCATAATTTACAGTAGCACTATGCAAATCAACATCCTTAGTTGCGATATAAGGAATTTCTGTTACAGTCGTGTAATCATCTTTTTCAGAATCGCTAATGCTATCACCGTTGTACATCTTACAAACATACTTTAGTCTCATCACTTGCCAATCATCAGGTATTGAACCTATTACTGACTCTGCACAAGTAATAAAGCTATTATGTGTACTTTCGATTCCGCTAGTAAAAACCGTACAGAGTTCAGCTTGTTTTTTCTCATTGATTACCTGTACCTGTTTTTTGTAATTATTTATAAGAGCATTAATTTTAGATATTTTCCACTCCAAATAATTCACTATTTTCTGCTGTTCATCTTTAGGCAGAACCGGAAAATCTATCGAAAACAGCTGCTCTGGATACAGCCTCAATCGAGATGGCCTGATTCCTGTCGATAAAGAATGATATACATCAACGAGTGTGGGCTCTCTCAATAAAAGGTCAAGGTACTCTGGCAAAAAATCATTATTTTTTTGACGATAAACATTGTACGAAGGGCTAATAACTCCTCGATATTTTGATACACCAATTGCTCCTTGCCACATCCACATAGTATTAGCTGCAATATCATTTATATCGCAAATCTTATATCCAACTAATGATTCTGCCTTGAACATAGACACATTCTTCATTTTTCGTGGTGTTATGCCTGTAATGTGTGAAACTGTCAACAGTTCTTCTTTTCCTTCCTCAGAACGGTTGTCTATTGAAATAAATAAGTGTTTCCCCTTCTTGCGTTCCCATCGTGAAGGATAAATTCTTTTATCACTAGGATTGTTATCATTTAATATCATCTTTCAATCCTCCAATAATTTCTTCTATCATCACATCACCTAATTCTTCCAACTGTTTCAGTTCTTTCAGTATCTCGTCAACATTTCGTCGTTCAGGTGTATGATAGAAAAACTTATTAAACGAAAAACCATATCCTATCTTTTTGGTTTTCATATCAACCCAAGCATCGGGTGCATAAGGCAAAATTTCCATTTCGATATATCTATCAATACCACCCGGATAATTTAAAGGTATTTGCTCTGTTTCTCTAAGCTCAGTATCTGCAACCCCTTTGACGGGTTTTGCAAACCTGTCTTTGTCAGTGATATAAGGTCGAATTTTATTCAATTGTGCTTTTTTCAATTTTGTTGCTTTTGAAAAAGAATCCCAATCGTCTAGTGGTGCAACTTCTGATGCTTTCTTGATTGCATTTATTACAAGTTCCAATTCTTCAGCCTTCTTAAACACATCACTTGGAATTCTTCTATCAGGATGAATGCGTAGACGAAGAGGACGTTCAACAGTAACATTCCAATATCCCAATTCTTCATTACAGAACACACGGCTAACGGCACTTTCTTCCATATCCATAAAAATGCGCATTATTTCTTTGCGAATTTCGCTAGTTAACTCACAGTTCTTTTTCCCCATATTCTTACGTATGGATTTTTTCATCAAAGTTGCATCTATAAGCTGTACCTTGCCAACCCTACGAGATTCTTTTTTATTTGAAAGAACCCATATATACGTACCTATGCTGGTGTTGTAAAACATGTTCTCTGGAAGCGCAATAATTGCTTCCACAAGGTCATTTTCAATCAAATATCTTCGTGCATTGCTTTCACCACTTCCTGCATCACCAGTAAAAATAGATGAGCCATTATGAACTTCTGCAATGCGGCTTCCAAGAGGTGTATCATCTTTCATCTTTGCTACATTATTTAACAAGAATAAAAGCTGACCATCACTTGTTCTTGGAATCATGCCAAGCTGTGTTCCATCCTCTAAATAAGCATTAAATCTGCTATCGAGTATATCCTTTTTTCCTCCCATTTTCTCAGCATCAGTTTTCCAGCTCTTTCCATACGGCGGATTCGACAGCATGAAATCGAACTGACGAATTGCATTTCCATCAGAAGATAACGTTGAGCCATAAGCAATGTGTTCAGCTTGGTCACCATCACCTTTCAAGAGCATATCTGCCTTACATATTGCATAAGTTTCTGGCTGCACTTCCTGTCCAAACAAATGAATAGACACGTTTTTTCCACGTCTTTTTGCTAAAGTCATCAACCTATCCTGCGCAACGGTAAGCATACCTCCGGTTCCGCATGCCCCGTCATAGCAGGAATATGTAGCATCTTTTATTTTGTCAGCAACCGGCACAAACACAAGGTCAGCCATAAGTTCGACGACATCACGAGGTGTCCAGTGCTCTCCGGCTTCCTCGTTATTTTCTTCATTGAATCTTCGAATTAATTCTTCAAATACAGTACCCATACCATGATTATCCAAAGCAGGAAGCTTAATTGTGCTCATAGTATCATCTGTATATACAGGCTTTGGACTAAGATTGATAGTAGGCGAAATAAACTTCTCAATAACTGCACCAAGGATATCAGCATCAATCATCGTATCAATCTGATTGCGGAATTTAAACTTTTCCAATATTTCCTGCACATTAGGTGAAAATCCATCTAAGTATGCTTCAAAGTCAACCTTCAGAGTCTGCTTCTTAGCTCGACTTGTAAGGTCTTTTAATAAGAATGGAGAAGAGTTGCAGAATGCCTGACCTGCGGCATTGCACAATGCGGGCCACTGGTTCGTGATTCCTGCTTCATCCATCATTTTCTTCATATTCAATACTGCCGGTTTGGTATCTTCCAGCATTGCATCAAGGCGGCGAATAACCGTCATAGGCAGAATTACATCACGATACTTACCACGAACATATACATCACGCAGACAGTCATCAGCAATTCCCCATATAAAACTTACTATCGAATTATGTATCTGATTATCCATATATTCATTCATACCTTTCTTGTCTTCTTGTAGGCACACTCCTACAGTATAACTTTACAAAATACAAAACAGGCTTATTTTTCTTCACTGTTAGACGCATCATCAGTGGCACCGCCGGAGCGAATCCAGTCGTCAACTTCAGAGAGTTTAAATTTCCAAAGGCGACCAACTTTATATGCTGGCATATTTCTTTTTGCAATCCACTGCAAAATGGTGTCACGACCAACACCTAAATATTCCTGAACTTCTTTCAAGGTTGACCATTTTTCAATAGCTTGTTCTTTCACGCGTTTACCTCCGTCTCTAATTGCGCTTAAACTTTGCGTCTATCGTTACGCAAAATAACGAATCTCTTTCTGGGAAACAATTCTCTCCATCAGAATCCTGCATTTCCCACTTACAATGTGTTACTCCATCGAAGCCACGTCCATTAAAGGTCGTGGATATTTTTATTCTTTCATTCGGATTTACATCCGAAATATCAATAACATCGGGATGCGCTTCGGGCCTATCTTTAGGGCCGCGTTTATATACTAATTTTCTTCCAGTCCAGACAATCTTTCCGGTATTCATCAATTCCCATGTATGCGTCACAGAATCATAACTGGCAATCTCATGTCTTGTATTTTGATAAACAGAAACATTATCACCCTTATATAGCGGTTGCCTGTATTCCTTATCTGTTAAATCAATACCTTCGAGTTTTATCTGCTGGTAATCAAGAATCACCGTATCATCTACGTCTTCGGAATCACTATCAATTAGTAATTTCATTTGTCGCGTTAGTGCAATAGCTAACGCTTTTTTATTTGGCTCATCTTTAACTGGAACTCCCCATTCTAATAAAACTGCTCCGGCATCGTTTATTTGAGTTTCAAAGAACTGTACCAAAGAATCATAGTTATCTTTTCCTCTAAGCGGATACTTTTGATTCAACACAAAGCCCTTAGCACCTGTAAATAGCTGCTTGGCATAACTTTTTGATACATTTCCATCTCCACTTGCTGTGAATAAAGCAATTATGAACTTATCTTGACTTTTTATATTTGGACAAGCTGGGTAAACACATCTACATATATCCTCAAGTTTCACTCAAGCACCTCCCTCTACAGATATTTACAATAAATTACACTACATTATATGCCAAAAACCAACAAAAATCAATCCTTTGCCATATTAACAAAATGTAAATCCGTATAAACCGATAATAACAGACATTCAGAAAAGTGTCTTTCAAAGTGTCTAAAGTGTCTTTTTTTCTGTATTTGGCTCAATTTTAAGTGTCTTTTTCGCGTGGTATAACTATTACAGAATCGATTCTAACTCTTTCAAAAAGGAGGATTAGAAAATGCAGAAGCATGAAATTGAAATGTGGGAAACCAACATCGAGAATGCCGCTTCAAGAGTGGCAGCCGAATATGGTTCCGCTGTTGTTAATTCGGTGTTCGCAAGATATGACGCAACAGGATTACACAACTTAGCTTCCTGCTACTACAGTGAGATTTTCGCAGTTTTAGAGCAGATGGCAAATGACGACTAAATAAATAACCGTCCCGGATACGACGTTAAACTATCTGGCCAAACTATCAATTCACCATCTTCGTGGCCACGTGGTGTGTTTGCAATTGATAGGAAGGTCTCCCAAGTAAATACAGTGCCAGCTTAGCAAACGAGCTGGTCACCAAGAACAAAGCGGAGTTATCCGCCTGAGGTGACCAACTATGAGTATTAATACTGGCAGCCATATGGTTTTTCTCCGCTTCGGTCTATCACCTGAAAGGAGAAAATCAAAATGGCAAATCAAAGTAAACGAAATGACAATCAATACCTTATCCCAATGGAAATCACCCGCAAAGAAGCTACAGCAATGGGCTTTAGCCCCGCCGATGTTCGCCCAGTAAAAATCGGTAGCCGCCTCGTTGAAGGCATGCTTATTCCAGCTGAATCTGAAAAACAGTATCGAGGCATCATTCGCGATATTTGGGCAGAAGAGAAACGCATCGAGCGTGATCGTAAGTGCTCTATCAGCAACGGTCGCGGCAAGACTAAGCGTTGTGAGGGCCACTGCAGCAAATGTGCGAAAATGAAAACCGGTTCTATGAGCTCAACAGACAATATGAAAGATGAGACAGGAAAAGAAATCCCTGAGCCTACCATCGACGCATCTAGTATTGCTCTCACCGCGATGCTGTTTAACGATTTGTTGAAAAAGCTTCAGGAACAGGACCCCGAGCTCGCAGAGATTTTCTCACTCTTATATGACGGGGAGAGTCAGCGCTCCATTGCTAGCATCATAGGCATCAAGGCTCAAAGCAGTGTAGCGAGCAAAATCACCCGCATACGACGAATCTTGCAACGCCATGTAACTCGAGAAGACATTACCGGCTAACGGAGGATATCATCATGACAAAAACAGAAAAAGATAATTACATTTCCAGCATAGAATCCACTATATCCATCATTTGCGAACATCAAAG
>OBLI01001999.1_pt1 | contig 18294 bp, 31 predicted proteins | sample 1519701 | NCBI WGS metagenome assembly OBLI01 (sample SAMEA3663005, study PRJEB22513) | pig gut metagenome | biome: pig gut; feature: pig-associated habitat; material: faeces | place: France | collected 2012 | reverse complement strand
TGTGGGTTTCAGTCCGCGCTGACGTTGGAAACGGACGTATTCCTTGACGTCCTCCTTCTTCGGGAGTACCTGCTCCAAGGAGCGTATGGTGGTCGATTTGGCGGTACCCTTCTCCCCCTTTATGAGGACCCCTCCGATCCCCGGGTCAATAACGTTCAGGATCAGGGCCTTCTTCATAAGGTCCTGGCCGACTATAGCGGCGAACGGAAACATCATTGCATGTCTGCTGGCCATTTTTATCACATTCGGCTTTCGGTGAGCCTTAACCGAATGCTTCATAAAACGATATGTAATAAAACATCGGGTGGTTGGATTGGGAATAAGTGATCCGATGAACCCTCGGACCAGGTATCGCCGACAGATGGAGAGCGTCATATCGAAGGTCATCGAGGAGATCTCCGCGGAATCGCCTTTTATGACGGTTCCCTTCGGGGGCCTCTCCGAATCAGTATCCTGCCTTGGATACTGTTCCTTGATGATTACTTTGACGTCACCGCGCGCCGTTGTTTTAAAAGCATGGTGCGCGCTCGTCTGACGGATCTTCCCAGGTCTGGTGAATCCGTCCGCGTGTATGGAGGCTTTGGAAGCCACGATCTTTCTGGAAGAGCGTGACATTTTCAACACTCCCTCCAAAGTTTTTCCGCCGTTTCCAGATCCACGCCGTACTCCGCAAGGTCCATGTAGCTGAAATCATCCGTATGGGCCTTGGCGTATGCGACTATCTTCCCGAGCCACTCTTCGGTCGGTTTCTCACCGAGATCAGGTATCGCCCAGCGGGAGCCGTCCCTGGCGAGGGATTCCACCGTAGCTACGAACTCCGCATGTCTGGTCTCTGCCTCGACCAACCTGATGACCAATTCGTCCTTGGACATCTCGGCATAAGTCTCCCATTTCGTCCTCTTCTCCGTATTCTCACCTCCCTTTACAGTCGATGTGTGTCCTTTACACATCGGGGATTCAAAACAGTTGCCACAGTCTGCGGCGGCAGTCCTCATTCCGAGACCCCCGCACGTCTCAGGAAATCCTCCCCGGAGGGAGTGATCCTCCACAGGTAGACAACCCCGTCCGTCTTCGTCCTCTCCAGGTATCCGCAGTCGGCCAGGGCGTCCAAAATGCCTCTGCGGTCTTTCCCGGAGACCCCGAGTTCCTTCAGATGTGTGTTGAAACTGCTGGTCTTGACAAAACCGTTCTTCTTTGCGAACGCGAGAATCGTCGCAATTTTTCCTTCGCTCATATTTCCAGCTCCTTTTTCCGAGGAGGGCGAAAAGGTGGTAGGGGGTCCGGAGCACGGCACAAGAATTGGACGATGCGTGCCTTGAAGCCCGGACCCTCATGGATAGGATGCAGTTTTCCGTCGTCCTCGGAGTCCAATTCTTAGTTTTATCAATAACGTAAATCATATTTAATCATTTACGTAAATGATAGAAGATGAATTTGTTAATCAAATACCTAAATGATAAAAGGGTGTGAAAAACACCGATATCCTGTTTGCATCACATTATCGTGAGATTCTTCAATTCGTCTATGAAAAAGGAGAATCGAAGAGGGATGATATCTATCGGATTCTTCCAGGATCATCGACTACGAAGAAGAACCGTGTCGACGATCTTATCGAGTGTGGATTCCTAGTCGAAGTACGATACGGTCTGCACAATGTGAAAATGATATCGCTTACAATGGAAGGAGAGAGGATCTGCCGCCTCCTCATGGAGATCGAGGGCGGAGACGACAGGCCCCATCCGCCGAATGCAGACAGCCTGCCGGAACTGGAAAAAGCCTGATTTCATACGACTTCATCTGAGGCGATTCATGTGAGACCTTTCGGAATATTCGATGACAATTCCCCGAGACGATATTCGAGATCCACATGTACGACGGCGCCGACGCCATTGATTTCCAAGAGCTGTTGCAGATGCGCGAACAGACAAACGGAAATTGACGGTTGGCACATCACCCCTCGACAGTCCATCCGAGATCTGTCCCGAAGAGCCATGTCACATAATCGTAGGCGTGGTGGCGGAGGTAAGACGCGGGATCCCCTCCCGATAAGGTCAGGGCCCAGTCCACCAGGTGGGCCGACTCCCACAGGACGGCGGTCAGGAGCAGTCCGACCAGCACCAGGGCCGCCGCCTGTCCCGCCCAATAGAGCAGCGCCCCCATCAGACGACGCCTCCGTTGAGCAGGATCAGGACGACACCGGCGACGGTCAGGACAGACAGTGCCAGGAATATTCCGGCACTGATTAGAAGCAGACCTTTGATGGCCTGCACCAATAGGCCGCTCACACCAACCACCCCATGTCGGACAGGAACCTGACCAGGGCCGCGGCCGCATAGACGGCTCCGACGGCATAGGCTCCGTAAATTAACAGGTATCTCATCCGAACACCTTCATGACCCAGAAGTCAAGATATCCAAGGGCACAGCACACGATCACGGCCGTCAGGGCGACGGCGGACAGACACAGCAGGATCTTCAGCATATTCCTTTCCGGGGATCAATCCACCCAGAGATACGGTGCGCTCTCGACGTACGGCTTGATCATTTCCAGCACGGGGGCCTTGCATTCGTTTATCTTCTTCAGGGCCTTCTTCTTGATGGAATAGATGGCCTGGCGGGATTTGTTGACGGTAGCCTCGCCTAGGTTGAAATGATAGACCCAGAGGTACGTCGTGGCCTCGTTGAACGTGAGGCCGGCGTAGCTCTGCAGTATGTACGTGCATATGGCGAATTCCTTTTCTCCGGGGAGCAGATCGGTAGATTTCATTGTCATCACATGTAAACCAAATAGTTTACATATATTAGTTTCTTTTCCTCGCTTTCGTCTTTTTTACGCAACCGTGCTCTGCGAAACCATATTTATTCGCTGCTTCCCCGCCGTATCCATAAGATGATATGTGGGTCTTTGTAAAGTTCTTCTCAACAGAAGATACCGCCTTCTTTCCTTTGAGGCCCTTCTTGTCAGGGTCGGCATTCCCCACCAGCAGTTTACGATCCTCGGCCATGAGTTTCCTCGCTCCATCCGGGTCTCTCGCAAGTGCCCCGTAGTAGCTCGTCCGTTTGCCGTTCATACTGAACGGGGACATCCTGGCCACAGTCTCGCATTCCGTGCCCGCTTCTTCGACCGCTCTCAGATAATGTGCCCTCTCAGGATTGTCTTTCGCCGCTCTCGCGTGTTCGTTGACTTTAGACGATGTGAATTTGCCCGTCCTGCCCGTATCTTTGTGTCTAAGACGGTGGACGGTCTCATGCACGATGGTTCCGGAAGTGGCACCTTTTCTTATGACGATCATGCCATCTGACGGGGAATAATATCCTGAAGCGTTGCCGGAAAGATTTTTTCTCTCGTCCGATGCGAACACATAGACGCTCCCGTCTGCCGTCAGTTTTTTCAACTCTCCGGCAGTAAAACATTCGTCCAGCGCCTTCCTGACCTGTCTCCTCTCGCTAGGAGTTCCGACGATGCCGATCTTCCGTTGATATGGAAGCGAAGATTTCCTAGTCGCACCTTCGGTCGTGAAGACCTGTGTGTTCTCGTCGTCGATGCCGATGATGTCGGATTCGTTGGGATGGGCCCACCACGCAGCAATTTCTTCAGGTCTGATTTTGTCACCGAGTTTCAAGGTTTTGGAAGCGGTCTTGTCCAGATCCCTGTTCACAGATCTTGTCCTGTCGTCTCTGTCGCCGTCGTCGACCTGGGCGAATCTCATGATCAGACTGCTTTCCGACACGAATCCGTCCTTGTCCACAGGGATGTCGTACGTCTTCCCGTCCACAACGATCTTCTTCGTCTTCGGTGCCTTCTTCTCGACCCATGAACCCCCGTCGGCGATGATCCATTGTCTGGATTCGGTTTTTGTTTTCTTGGATCTGCTGGCACATTTGTTTTCGGATGTTGTCTTCTTCCTGCAGGCGGTTTTCTTTTTCATGGCCATTTGTTCACCTCTTTTTTGGTTTGCACGTCCTTGTGTTCGCTTTGTTCCCGCATGCCCGTGGTTCTTTTTCGTAGACGATGAAGGTGAATCCGGAACCTCCGTGCGCCTCCCTGATCTTCCTCTTGGACTCCTTGTCCTTGACGGCCTGCTCGCGCTTCATGTTCGCGATGCGCCTTCTCTCCTGCGCCGTCTCCTGTTTCCTCATCCTGACCTCTTCGCGGCGGGCATCCATGCTTCTGTCCGCTCCGCCTCTCTTCTCTGTTGCCATTTCCATTCCTCCTGTGTGCCGGGGCGATATTATCGCCCGGCTCCGTTAGTTATACACGCGCGCGTCACGCGTGCGCGCGACCAGCGGGGCATGTGTACCCCTATCTTAGGCATGCCGAATATCGGAGGATATCGGGGCGTTATCGCCCCGTTATCGCCCCGTTATCGGTGCCTTCCCGTGCGTCGACCCACACCTTTCCGTGCAGGCCTCGCGTCATTTCCTCTCGATCAGTTCCCTCACCTTCCTGATGGATTCGGACACCCATCCCTGCCTCACTCCCATCCGTGAGGCGATCTCCGTCTGCTTCAGTCCCTCGAGGGAGAGCTCGTAGCATGCGATCCTGCGGTCCCACGGCGGTCTGTCCCGGTACTGGTCGAGGATGTCCTCGACCTCCTTCTTGTCCGCGAAGTGGTCGTCGTGGGTGAGCATCGGGGGGAGCGGGACGGACACGGGAGACGTGCAGTACATCCCGACCCCCTGCGACCGGTCCATAGAGGCGACGGACGCCACCGACTAGCTCTTGACGTCGTTGTTCCCGCGGTTCATTGTGTCCCAGATCTGCCACAGGATCTTCGTGTACCAGGGACCCAGGAAGCTTTCTATCAGCCTCTTCTCCGACGGTTCCGCGATGCCTGTCTTGAAAAGCATCACGTCCCCCTGCCGGAAGGCGGGGTCGAGCTCGCCGAACCTCTGCCATGCCCAGTCGTATAGGATGAGCCCGGGAGACCCCTTCAGCCTCTCCTCGAAGACGTGGCGGCTCTTGTTGTAGGTCTTGACGATCTCGACCTGCTCGTAGACCTGACGGCTCGATGCGTAGGTCATGGCGTCGTCGACCACCACATACTGCACCGGCGCGTCGTCGATGACGTCGAGGGCCACGCGGATGTCGTCGGTGTAGATCACGTGGACGTTGTTGCGGCCGTACTTGGCACAGGCCTTGGCGACGCGGGCCTTCAGGAGCTCGGACTTCCCCGACCCCTGCCCTCCGACGATACAGCAGGAGGCCTTGGCCACCTGAGAACCCCGGGGGAAGGGGATGAAGAACCTCTTGTCGGCGGCATCGGTGACGTCCCTCCTCCTATCCCTGACGAACATCTCATCCAGGGAGAGCAGGGACGTGTCGTCCCCGTCATGGAGGGACAGGCGTCCGCATCTCAGCCCGTCGGCGGAGATCATTCCTCCTCGCCTCCGAAAAGGTCGTACCCGTCATCGGATTCGTCGCGGATCGGGAGACCGGAGATGGCGGACACCGTCATGTAGCGGTCGCCGCGGATAATCTCCCTGAGCTCGGACAGGCCGCGCAGGGTCGTGTCGTTGTCCAGGTCGGCCAGCATCCTGTCGATCTCCACGACCATGTTCTCGTACTTCGGGAGCATGCGGTCGTAGAAGAACAGGGAGAGCAGGCGCTGGACAACGTCCCTCCTCCCCTTCATGCCCGAGACGGTGTACTCCGAAACCTCCCCTCCGTCGTAGACGATGTGGACGTTCACACCGTCGAAGGAGAGATCGAAGACGTCGCCGGAATCGTCCTCCTCGATGACCCCTCCGCCGCCGAAGAACAGCGAGAGCTCCGCACGGGCGCTCTGGATGTTGTTCCGGAGCAGGTCCTTCATCGAGTTCAGGAATTGGACCGTAACCTTGTAGTCGTACCATCCGCTTCCGGAATGGACGGCCTTCTTCAGCTCGTCATTGAGACGGATCTGCGCAGTCTTCCTTATCGCCATATCCTAAATCCTCCTCTGTCTGTCTCTTCCCGCGCCCGGAGGCCTCGTACTGGCGGACGAGGTCGTAGGCACAGTTCACCGGCTTTGTCTTGTCTATCTTCTGCAGCAGGTCGAGGGCCATCTGCATGAGCATGGGGCCCTGCCTCGCCCGGAGCTCGTGGACCTCGCTGGTGAGGTCGTTGTTCAGCCTCTGCATGGACGTCAGCGCCTGCTCGTCCTGTGCCAGTTGTATCTTGGAGACTACAGATCCGTAGGCGATGTCCATCTCCGTGACGTAGTGGCGCACTTTGAACCTCCAGAACGCATGGACGAGCTCGAAGGTGGTGGACACGTTCTCGGCCACGACGGCGGGACGGTCGAACACCGGAAAGAGCGGATACTTGGAGACGACCTGCCAGTCGGCGTCCAGGGGCCCGGTGGAGACGATGTCGTGCCTGACCCCGAAGACCAGACGGCGGAGCAGGGCTCTGTTGGACTGTATCTGCAGGTAGGTGCATCCCCCCTCGCACCAGACGACCCACGGACGCATCGTGACCCGTTTGTCTCCGAGTTCCGTCTCCCAGACCATGATGTAGGAGGTGCGGCCGACGATGAGGTACCCAACGACATATCCCAGGAGGAACGGGAGGTACCAGAAGGGATTCAGTCCGGAGACCGAGAAGGCCGTGTCCGCCAGGACCCATGCGACCGCGGTGATGGTGAAGACGTCCGTCGGGTAGATGAAACGGGCCATCCTCTGGACCTTCGCTCCGACCACGACCCCCACGAGGGCGACCATGGTGGACAGCACGATCGCCTCCACGGCATCCATGTCTCACCACCCCAGGATGAACGTGGCCACGCACGCCCCGAGGGAGACCACCGACTTCAGGATGTTGCGCTGCCACAGGTGCCAGGCGCACATCATCAGGAGACCGACCTGCAGACAGGTCGGTCCGTATTCGAGGATTACCGACATGTCCGTCAGAACCACCTCCAGTGGAAATCGCCGGTGATGATGTCGGAGATCGTGCCGGAGTAGAGGGCCCCGACCGCGACGATGGCGGCCCCTGCGATGACTCCCAGGGGTCTGCCGGACCTGATGCCCATGAACGCCACCAGCACGCCGAGTGCGACCATGGCGACCATGACGGCCAGGGAATGGTCGCTGTGGGGGACGGCGGGCGGGGAGATCCTGTCGAAGGAGCTCAGCACGAGGTCTATCTTCTTGACCGACAGGACCATCGACGGGACGTCGGTCCCCTTATACGTCACGGTGTCGGCCGACAGGACCATGCCGGGGGAGAGGGGCACGATCCTCATCTTGGACAGGTCGGTGGTGCCGTCCCATCCCTCCGCATCGTCAGACCAGACCACGGCGAACCCCTGCTGGGTCCATTGGGTCTGCGCCCCGGCGGTCAGCTGGACGTCATGCGTCCATCCCATCGGGGTGAACACCGCACCCTCCGCGACGGCGGAGCCGTCGGACCCGAGGATTCCGCCCTTGACGGTGAGCTGCAGCGATTCCGACGTCAGGGAGACGTCGTCCGCCGTGATCTGCATGTCAGATCCGGTGTACCATCTGTAGTTCTGCTGCATGCACAGCAGGCCGACGAGATACCTCTGTTCGGCGGTCATCTGCAGGTTGCTCAGGTCGGGGATGTACATGGTCAGGGACGCGTTGGCATCGGCGGAGCCGACGGAATCGAAGAGCATCCATTCCGCCTTGGCCGCCGTCAGCGTGGAGGCGGCGATGTTCTCGATGGAGGAGATCATCCCGTCCCACCTCTGCAGGCACCCTTTGACGGAGACGGACACGGATCCTTCGCTCCAGGATGCGGAGACCCCGGCATCGGAGACGGCGACGCCGTCGTACCAGACGGTCCCGTCCGTCGCATGGAGGCAGTGCAACTCCCCGTCGGAGATCTGCACGAACGCTCCGGACAGTTCCGCGGCATCCTTCCCGGCGGGGATGAACGGACCGACGAACGGTCCTCCTCTCAGGGTGTAGAACCCGGGTCCGAATTCCGATATGTCGTAGGTCCCCTTGGTTAAATTGTAGGTCGTCCCGTCGGCGGCGGTCAGGGTCCCGGAGGTCCCGAGGACGTAGAGGGTCGAGAGACCGCGGGTGCTTTCGGAGCCTGCGGAGGCCAGGAAGACCCTGTCGGCCCCGGCCGCAGGCGACACGTAGGTGCCAGCGTCGTAACGGAGGGAATCCGTCACGGAGACGGTCGAATCCCCGGCGTAGAAGCCGTAGCTCACGCCGTATCCCTTGTCCCTGCTGTCGGACGGCCACGACATCATTGCGTCGAAGGGCTGGTCGATCAGGGATTCCCACGACCTGTAGAGGTTCCCCACGTTGGACGAGAACGTGGAGTCCGACAGGATCCTGTCGGCATACGCCGACATGTCGGATCCGGGGGACCAGAGGGAGGACACGGCGACCTCCGCGGAACGGGACCAGAACATCTGGGTGAGGGCGAGGGTCTGGGTGTCGATGGCCACACCGTTGGTCATGGCGTTCATCTGCGTTTCCAGCCATGACCGGTATATGGAGGCGTTGACCTCGTCGGTGTAATCCGTGTCCGCCTTCGGTTCCGAGACGGCCTTGTCGACGAGGAATCCCATGACGAATCCGAATACCATCCATCCGGCGTAGGCGATCACGGGGGCGATGGCGTCGGAGCCGTCGCACATCCCGTCATCGTCGTCCAAGGCCCCCGAGACGGGGACCAGGGCGGCGGTCATCAGGACGAGGACGGCGACGGCGGCCGTCGCCTTGTGTCCCATGCCGGACCTCGACATCATCGCAGACATTCCGATCATCATCCTTCGTAGGCGAAGATGCCGGAGGAGGGGATGCTGGCGAAGGCCAGGGCCGATATCACGGTGATCTTGAAGGAGGCGGACGAACCGCCGCAGGACACGGTGACGTCGTAGACCCCGTTCTCCGAAGGTGCGGTACCGAACACGCAGTTGCCGGAGGCGGACAGCCATCCCACTCCGGAGACCGAGACGGTCCCGGAGGCCACGGGAGTGATGGAGATGGCCTGTCCGGCGTAGACCGTGATGTCGGAGACGTTCAAGTTCGCGTTCCATATCGCATAGAGCGTCATGCTCCCGGGGGACATGGTCACGGAGGATCCGGGCTGATACGAGGGCGAGGCGGAGGGCGACGTCGCCCAACCGGCGAAGGTGTATCCGTCGCGGACGGGGACTTCGGACGGGATCGTGAACGTATGGGTGGATTCGGGACCGGTGTGGCTCTGGGAGGCTATGCTCGAGGTTCCTCCGTTGGCGTTGAACGCCAGCGAGAACTGGCTGTTGACCGTGATTGTCCATTCGGTGACCTTGTATGCGGTCTGCGCCCCGGCTCTGAATTGGGTCGTGGTCGTGAAGACGAATACTCCGGACACATCTGCAGGGACGGTTCCGGATACCGAATGGACAGCACCGGAATCCGTGAACGTGCACCAGCTGGGCATTCCGCTGGTACTTGTGGTTCCGGATTTGTATGCGGCCTCCGCACTCTGGTTGAAGGAATCCCCGGCGTTGACGCTGAATGAGACATAGTAGTTGTGGGTCACGGCCGCATCCGAATCGTCCGCTGACAGCATGACGAATGCGGACATGGCCATCAGCAGCGCGACGGCGCCGATGGCCAGGCTCTTAGACCTCCTTCCATGCGTGGATTCCATCAGATCACCTCGAAACGCATCAGTCCGGCGATCGCGAGCAGGATCAGCGAGAGGACCAGGACGGCGGGATGCCTGGTGTACAGGCCTGCGATGAGCGCGAGGACGCCGAAGGCGGCCACGGCGATGGCGGCGACGTCCTTCCCGGCGAAGCCGGAATCGTCGTCGGAATCGGGTTCGGGGGCGGCGCCCGGTTCGGGGGCGGGGCTCGGTCCAGCCTCGGATGTCCATGCGGCGTAGAGGGTGATGTCCTTCTTGATGCCGGAGGACCAGTCCATCGCCTCGGTCAGATTCGCGTCGGTGTACCATCCGGCGAAGGTGTATCCCTCGCGGACGGGGTCGGCGGGTTTCTCCGCGACGACGTCGAAGGCGGTCTGTTCGATGTCGGCGACCTCGGAACCGCCGTTCTCCTCGAAGTGGATCTCGGGGTATCCCATGATCTCGATGGTGAAGTTCAGGGTCGTGCTGGACCCTCCGTTGTAGGAGTTGGTGACGACCTGGCTCCCGTGGTAGACGCCGGTCGCGGCGTACTCGTGAAGGGGATTCCATTCGTTGGAGGTGGTTCCGTCCCCGAAGTCCCAGGTGATGCCGGAGGCATCGGAACCGGAGAAGATGAACTGCACCTTCATGCTGTACTTCTGGCCGAGGTCGACGCTGGTGGTCTCCCCGACATCGGCGTCTGCGCCGGGCAGGGCGCAGGCGAGGGCGGAGACGGCCACCAGGGCCATGAGGGCCAGGGCGGCGGTCTTGGCCGTTGCTGTTCTGTCTGTCGTTTTCATTTCTTTCATCCTTCGTATGCGATTATCCCGGACGAGGGGACGCTGGAGAATCCCAGCGGGCTGACGATCTGGCAGGTGACGGTCTTCTGTGCGGTCTGTCCTCCGGGGGTGACGCATTTCACCGTGACGGTGAAGGCGTCGGTCGGGGACGAACCCGCGAGGGTCAGGGTGCCGTTGTTCATGGTGACGGTGGTCCCGGTGGGGGCGCCGGTGGAGACGACCGACCACGTCCCGGACACGTTCGAGGTGTAGACGGAGGTGGCGTTCGCCGCGGTGGTCTTGGAGAAGGTGGCGCTTCCGGTGATGGCCGCGGCCGCCTCCTTGGCGATGGTGATCTGTTTTGTCGCGGTCTGGCCGTATTCCGTGGCGAGGGTCACGGTGACGGTGCCGGACGAGGCCGCGTTAGTCACGCTCAGGACACCGGAGGAACTGATGCTGACCCCGGTCGCGGAGCCGACGGTCCAGGTCTGTGCCGATGTCCCGGAGGTCCCGGTGAGGGTCAGCGTCTTGGCGGCGGCCCCCGGATAGGTGATGACGGAGGACCCGCCGGAGATGGCCAGGTTCGGTTCGCTCTTGATGGTGATCTGCTTGGTCGCGGTCTGGGACGGTCCTGCGCCGGAGGTCCCGGTGAGGGTCACGGTGACGGACTGCTTGACCGTGGAGGATCCGCTGACGACTCCGGTGGAGGAGTTGAGGGCGAATCCCGAGGGCAGGGTTCCGGACGTGACCTTCCAGGTCACCTTTATGTCGGACCCGTTGGAGATGGCGGTGGAGCTGACGGTGTTGCCGTGCGAGAAGATGGTCTGCGCGGATCCGCCGACGATCTTGGAATAGACGGTGAAGCTGACCACCAGGTCCTTGCTCTCACCGGCGGCGGTGGCCGTCAGGGATACGGTGTTGACACCGAGGGTGGTGGGGGTACCGGAGACCTTCCCGTTGGAGAGGGTCAGTCCTGCAGGGAGGGTGGTTCCCGACTTGACCTTCCAGACGACGTCCCCCATGGTCGAGGTCCCGGACGGGGTGAAGTTGACCGCCGCACCCTTGATGATGTCGTTGATGGATCCCGACACGGACAGTCCGGAGACGACGTTGATCCTGATGTGCTGATAGGCGGTCTGACTCAGTCCGGCCGTGTTGGATGTGGCCTTCAGGATGATGTCGTAGGACCCGGACGTGATCCCGTCCTTGACGGTGACTGTGAGGGTGCCGGAGGAGAAGGAGGCGTTGATCCCCGTGCTTTCGTATTTCTCTAGGGTGGTCGTGACCGTGAGGTCCGACGGATAGGTCGGCGCATAGGTGTAGGAAAACCCGGGCGCCAGATTGACCGTGTAGACGGTCCCGTACCCGGAGTATGAGGCGGCCGATTCGTCGGAATCGGAGGCCAGGACGACGAGACCGGCCACGCCCGCCACGGCTAGCATGGCCACGGCGAACAGGGTTATTTTCTGATTGTCCATGTCATCGGCTCCGGCCGTCCGAACTAATGACGGACGACCGATGGATGGCCGACGCTGTCCGCGGATTTGAATAGAGAAAAGTGTAGCAAACCGAAAAAACAGAAGGAGTTTAAATACCGTCGACAGCAGACGTCCGATCGGCGGCCGACGGAGACCTCAGGATCCCGAAAGGGCCGACGAGACCATCTCCAGCAGCCTGTCTATGTCGTCGCACTCCGCTACGACCTCGAGCGCCCCCGGTCCCGCCATCTTGACAAAGAGGGCGGCGAGGCGGACGGAGTCCGCCACCACCTCCGATTTGGTCCTGCCGGTGACCAGGGAGAGCTGGTCGACCAGGTTGGCCACGGAGGCGCGCTGCTTGAAGCGGTAGGTCCGGACGGCATCCCCTTCCCTCCTGATTAGGAGGGAGGGGTCGGCGCTCCCGCCGTAGAGGGTGCACTGTCCGGTCATGGGTCCTCCGCAGCCTCGTATTGCCTGACCGTACGTCCGGTGAGCCGGTCGCGCTTTGTCCCGACGACCCTGATGCTCCCCGCCTTCAGCAGCTCGGTGATCCTGTTCCTGACGTTCCACGGTTCCATGTGCGCGATCCTCGCGATGTCGCAGGAGGACGCGCCCGGGCATCTCTCGATGGTGCGCAGGACCTTCTCCTGCCTCCTCTCGAGGTCGGGGATGGCGAGATAGGCGCGGATCGAGGCGTCAGACGTCATAACGATTGATCTCTCCGTAGAAGCGTCTGGCCAGCTTACAAAATCCGTGCTTCATCAGCCAGAGGCGGTCGATTCTGGCGCACTCGTCGATGCACTCGTAGCCGGGCTCGAACCACATGAGGGCCGCCCTCTCGGAGAAGAACGTCTCCACATAGTGGTCGCCGGTCCATCCCTCGGAGACTTCGAAGGACTCGGGCCTGAGGCCGTCGTCGTCCCCGTCGATGGGGGCCGTCCGCTCCGGCGGATAGCGGGTGAGGAAATTGCCCGGAACGTCGGGATAGCCAAGCTCCCACCTCTCCAGGAGCCTCGCCTGCCCCTCGGGGGTGATCTCGGCGATCAGCACCCCCCTGTGGAACCTTGTGCGGATAACCTCGATGTCCAGGGCGGCCAGTCTCTCCCGGAGGAGGCGGGCCTCGGCATTTTGGATGGCCGTGGTCATTCCTCCGCCTCCCCGTCCAACGCATCCCGGATGGCCTTGATCAGCGCCTCGGCGTCCGGCACGGTCAGTCCGATCTGCTGTCCGGCGACGTCCATGATGATGTAAGGGACGTCGGGGTAGCGCAACATGGTCTTGCGGGCCCTCATGTCCCGTCACCTCCTTCCGCCGACATCAGCCGACGTTCGGCCATGGATTCGCGGGTGACCCTGTGGTAGACGATCTGGTCCTCGCGGAGCTCCACGGACGCCTCCTCCCTCGTCATGATCTTCCACAGGCTCCATCTGGACGGTGCCTTCTCCGTGGTCTCCTCCTTCTCCTCGAATCCTTCCATGAGGGACCTGGAGCATGAGTTGTATCTCTTGTTGAACGCCCAGTAGAGGGATTGGATGGATGCGGGGGAGGTGAAGTCGTCCATCATGGCCAGCATGGCCTTCCTGACGTACTTCTTGAGATATTGTCCGCCGTCCGACCTCTCGGAGCCTTTCGCATCCGACGGGCATCTGGCGGAGTTCCAGACCCATTTGTATCTGCCGGGCTGTCCGCGGATGCGGACCGCCTTCAGTGAGTAGATGTAGGAGACCTCGCCCTGACCGACGCGGCGCCATTCCATGGCGATCCTGTCGATGTCGGCGAGGTATTTGACGAACATCAGGACGTGGATGTGCAGGAGCCCGGAATCGGTGAATTCGTAGGCGGATATGTATTGGGGCCTGCGGCCGAGGATCTTCTTGACGTACGACATGAAACGGTTCCATGCCGGGGCGAAGCTCCTGTTGGCCTCCCAGTTGGACCCGAACCCTTCGGGGTCCCACCTGTACTCCCACCTGTTCATCTTCTTCAGACCGAGGACGGCGCGCTCCTTGGTGCGGACCCCTACGCGGGGGTCCTCCAGGAGGAGACGGAGCTCCTTGGCGTGCTCGCGGTCGGCCTCGAGGGAACGGAGGCGGGAGAGGTCCCGCTCGGAGGCGGTGCCGGCGTCCCTCCTCCTCTCCAGCTCGGAGATCTCCGCATCCGGGCCCATGGCCTGCCAGTATTGCCTGACGACGGCGTCGCGCCTCTTCCCGGACAGGGTGGGGGAGGAGAGCTGCGCCTCGAGCTTCCGGACCTTCGCGGCCTTGATCTCGGCCCTCTCCGCATCGGTCAGATTGGGATCGGTGGTCAGCGTCAGGAAGACGGCGCGGCTGTTCTCCTCGAAGCTCTTGTCGAGGGCGAAATCGAACCTCTTCAGATTCCTGGCGGCCTTGGCGAGGTCGTTGAAGCGGGTGGAGTATTCCGCCCCGATCGTGTCCCCGGTGGAGGGGTCGAGGAGGGCGATGATCTTCTGCTCCGTCCCGTCGAGGTAGCGGAGGAAGCGCCAATCGATCTCGCCGTGGTCTTCCTCGGAGAGCATCTTCACACCTGTAAGGAGACGGCAGGCGCAGAGACGGTCCCCGGAGGCGTTTCGGGGAAGGTCGAGAGGATCCGCCTTCGGCCTCCTCGGAGGTTGGCCAGCAGGTAAAGTTTGAATTTTGCAGGGTACCTTCATCAAGTAAATGTCGTCGGGCCCCCCGCGCCGCTTCGCGGCCGTTTCGGAGCGGATGACGGAGAGGATCCTCGCCCTGGAAACCGTGAGCCAAACGAGGCCGTCGTCCTTCTTTTCGACGGTTGCGAGACCTCTAGAATATAAACGGGAGAACGCACGGCCCATGGCGACCTCGGTCCTGTGGTAGGTGCCGTCCCTGTACTCCGCGGTCTTGTGGAGGTCGCGGGAGGCGGACGGCAAACTCACAGAATCCTTGTGCTGCAGGGCGTACAGGACGGCCTTGCGCTCCTCCGCCGTGAGCTGGTCGATGGCCGTCACGGCCTTGGCGGGGTCCACCTCGGCCATGTCGAGGAGGCGGGACATGTCCCTCCCCATGGCCCTGCGGGCCTTGGCGGAGACCTTCTCCGCGACGGCCTGTCCGGTCTTCCGCATCGTCTCGAGGATGTCCTCGAGGACCTCGGGGTCGGCGCAGTAGACCGGACCGTCGGCGGTCATGACGCCGATCCTGTTCCCGTCGGCGTCGAGGATGGGCTCGCCGATTTTGGCGATCTCTTCCCACTCCGTCATGGGCGCACCTCCCTCATGGCGGTGCGGACGCACTCCGGGCAGAAGCAGAGGTCGAGATGCACGCGGGGGACGGAGGCGAAGGCCCATCCCTCGGCACGGCCGAACTCCCTCGCCTCCCTCGCGGAGGAAGTGGGGAAGGCGACGGATCCCAGACAACCGAAGGAGGATCCGTCGCATTCCAGGACGGTGTCGTTCCGGGAGACGATCATTCCTCCCCCTCCGCGAACATGGCGTCCTTCTCGGAACCCGACGGTCCGCAGACCTCCTCCGGGCCCTCGGCGAGCTCCGCCCCGCAGAAGGGGCAGAAGCGGATGGGGACGAACTCGGTGTCCCACTCCTCCTCGATCGGTTCGTTGTATCCGTCGCCGGTGACCGAGCAGATCCCGACCGACAGGAGGAAGCGTCCCTCGTCGAGGCAGACGGATGATCCGAAGGCCTCCCGGAAACCCTGGCAGCAGTCCCCCTTGCAGAAGTAATCCCCGAAGCTCTCGCCGTCGGAGCAGTAGCTGACCGTGCGTCTTCCGCTCATGCGCTCACCTCCGGAAGGGCGAAGGTCCCCGCAGGGATCTCCGCGAACTTGATGTAGATCCTGCCCTCGGTGGAGAAACCGCCGCGGCGGTTGGGGTAGAAGGCGGAGATGGAACGCAGGAACCTCTCCGGGACGCTCCTGCGGACCATGGCGGCGAACTCCTCGCACTCGGCACGGGTACCCATGACGCGCACCTCCATCAGCATCCCTCCCGGGCGAAGACGGAAAAGGAACTCCTCTCGAAGCAGTCCAGTCTGTCGGGGTATTCCCCTCTCCCGATGAGGGCGAGCATCACATGGGACGCCACAACGGCGTCCGACAGCGCCCGATGGGCCTGCGGACCGTCCAGATGTGCGGGGTCGTCCGGGCACAGGCCCCGGTAGGCCGTCTCCAGCTTCGGCCACGAGGTCGAACCGTCGGAGAAGAGGTAGTCGCCGTCGATGAGGCGGTGCGCCCTCAGCATGATGTCGGGGGCGAGGACGCAGTCGACGTCCCACGGGCTCTTGCAGAGGAACTTACCGAAGTCGAACTCCTCGTTGTAGGAGGCGGCGACGTGTCCGTCAAGGATCAGACGCACGTCGCGAGCGATCTCCTCCAGGGGCTTCGCCCGGGCGACCATGTCCAACGTGAGGTCGGAATGGCCGAAGATCCATGCGTTCTTCTGGTCCTCCGACCAGCCGGACACGTCGTATCCGACGACCTCGGAGTAGACGGGTATGACGGTCCCCCTCTCCGTGTCGACCTCGACGATGCCGATGTCGACGACCCTGTCTCCGCGGTCACACCCATAGAGGCCGGTGGTCTCCGTGTCCACAACGTAGACGATCATTCGACCGCCTCCCTCGGTTTGATGGTGATCGTTTTGCCGTTGCTGAGGCAGATGTCGAGGGTTCCGGACATGTGGTGGTTGATCTTCACCACGGTTCCTTCGCAGCTGCTGGAAGTGGCCTTGACGGTCGGTTTCTTCCTCGATTTGGTGTAGAACAGGACCTCGCGGGCGCGCCAGCCGATGAAGACCTTGAAGTTGACGATGAGGCCCGCTTCGTCGATGTCGTGGCGCTCTTCTTCCGGAGGGAAGAAGAAGGTGGCGACGCCCTTATTGTCGCTTGTCCCGGCAAGCGCGGTTCCCATGAGGTCGGCCATGCGGCCGATCGTCTCGGCATCGAGGACGTATGCGCTCAAATGCGCACCCCCTTTGCCATGCGACCGACCACCCTGATGGACAGAACGGCGTAGCCCTCGGGGATGCCGTCGGCGAAATCCGCATGGCGGAGGATGTAGACGACCGCGACCTTGCATTGGCGTCCGGTGTGGCCGGAGCCGGGACGCCATTCGCAGAGAGTCAGTGTGTCCCCGATATGGAACATGCGGTCGTCCTCTCTGCGAAGCTCGAACGTCTTGCGGCCGTCGACCACCGCCTGAAAGAACTGCGGCAGGATCTTGAGATCGTGGCACGTCATGCGCGCACCCCCTTCGCCGTCAGGCGGGACAGGAAGGCGTCGCGGGGGTTGTCATAGATCTCCCTCCATCTGAAGCACGATCCGCATCTGCAGTCGGAGACGACGTCAGGGGTACCGGCGCAGCACGCGAGACCGTCCTTGAGGGGGCATGCGACGAGCCGTATTCCGGTCAGAATAAAGCCCCCGCGGAATATTCAAAATTTTCAAAGCTGGCCGAAATCATTGAGCCGGGGATTCCGACTGCTGGATAAGGGTTGTAGGTGCGGACGCCGGCCAAAATATACACTGTACGATTCATCATTCTGATTCCTTCCATGATTCTATGAGTTTGTTGACGACCCTGTCGTTGCGGGGTCTGGCATATGAGGTTTCGGTGGTCTTGGACGAGCTATGGCCGAGTATGATGGCAAGCTCTTCGGTGCTGAGGCGTTCCTCATCGAGGATGTATTGGGCATATGTCCTGCGGCATGCCCTGAAGTCGAAATCTATGCCCGTCTCGCGGCACACTAAGAGGCGGTCGCGTGTGAGTTGCATGGTCGACAGCATGGTCCCGTTCCGGGTGTGGAACAGGAATCTGCTGCTGACGGAGTCGACCTCCATCCAGATCCTGACGGCATGCAGGCATTCGGGACGTATGGGCACCGTACGGGCAGACCCATAGGTCCCGCGGCCTTTGACAAAATCGAGAAAAACGGAGGTCATGTCCGGAGAGACGTTGTCGACCAGGATATGCTGCAGCTCCTCTGTCCTGGGGCCGATTCCGAAGGCCAGCATGACCTCGGCGTAGGCACGGATGCGTCTGGGATCAGATTCCGCCGTAAGGGTCTCAGACATCTTTTTGATGACCTCGAACTGCGGACGTTCGACCACCGGCAGGCGTTTGTTCTCTCTTTTCGGGAAAAGAAGAGGATAGCGGGCGCGAGCCTCGAGTACTGCTGCAGAGTTTCCCACATAATTGCAGAGATTGGCGATCGCGGAGATGTCGTGGGATATGGATGTGGGTTTCAGTCCGCGCTGACGTTGGAAACGGACGTATTCCTTGACGTCCTCCGGTGTGAACCTCCCCGGATCGGTCGTGGAGATCCTCCCGTCATCGTATAGGTTCTGCATCTGTCTCCCGATTTTGGGGTAGCGGCGACGGAGTTCGGCCATCATCCCATCGGAGTAGACGCCTTCATACGATGCCAGGAAGTCGCGGTAGGCGGAGACGAACGGATATCTTGTCAGGACCCAT